>Ga0256835_1000334_pt1 | contig 36562 bp, 35 predicted proteins | sample PIR30metaG_FD_185972 | JGI IMG/M metagenome (GOLD analysis project Ga0256835, IMG submission 185972) | Hydrothermal vent microbial communities from East Pacific Rise, Pacific Ocean - PIR-30 | ecosystem: Environmental > Aquatic > Marine > Hydrothermal vents | place: Pacific Ocean: East Pacific...
ACCAAGGTTAGTTTTCGCTTCACTGGTCTTTGCCTTTAGCTGGAACTTCCTATACTGAGGGATAGCCACAGCTGCCAAAATACCAATAATTGCTACAACGATCATCAATTCAACAAGAGTAAAACCCTTTTCACTCTTGTAAGTCTTTGGTAAAAACCTTTCCATAATCATTTTTTATTCCTCCTTATTTGTGTTTTTTGATTTTGTAAATTTGTAATCGGCCTAGTTGTTAAGTAGCTTTAATTTTCTCACCTCCTTGATTTCTTGCGTTTCATTTAAGTTGCCTTTCTTAATGCACCACCTGTGCCAATTCGTTTTAACAAAATGATTTTTATTTGATGGGTTATTTAGGGCAAAAATCAGCTCAAAAGAAAAATTTTAGACTTTTTGACAAAAATTGTTCTTGTGGGAAACAAAATTTGGCTTTATACAAACCTAATCAGGATATTTAAAATAGCGTATAACGAGATAGACAGTCCAAAAAGGAGGACAAAAATGAAAAGGGTTTCGCTCTTTGTTATCATTATCTTGACCATCTTCCTTGCTGGTGGATGTGCTAATAAAGATATTGAGCCTACCGGATTTTTAAGTGACTATTCCAAACTGCAACCAGGTCAAGGAGACCAGCCGCTAAAGCGTTATGTGGACCCCACCGTAGACTTTTCCAAGTACAAAAAGGTCATGATAGACAAGGTGATCTTCTATTTTAAAAACGATTCCAGGGAAATTGGAATAGATCCTGATGAACTCAAAATGCTTGCAGACTACTTTCACGATTGCCTGATTAAAAATCTGCAGGATAGATATCCAGTTGTAAGTAAACCTGGTCCTGATGTCCTTAGGATTCGGGTTGCTATTACGAATGTAAAGGCTGGGAATCCTGTCCTTGGTGCAGCCTCTGCGGTCCTGCCTGTTGGAGTTGCTGTCAACGCCCTTTCAAATGTCACTACTGGAGAATCTATAAATGTTGGAGAGGCAACCATAGAAGCCGAATTCCTTGATTCTGAAACAGGAAAGGTTGTAGCGGCTATCATGGACCGCAAGGTGGGCTCAACGTATTCAACAGGTTCTGTGAAAGGAAAGTGGGGCCATGCAAAACAGGCATTCCAAGAATGGGCCCAAAAACTTCGAAAATGGCTTGATGAAGTACACGACAAAAAAGCCCGTAATTAATAATTAATATATTATAAAGGTAAGAAGGTGTTCATAAATCCTTTATCGGCCATCTTGGATGAAAAGGGCAAGGATAGGAATTTGACTAGACATTTGGGAACAGGGCCTAGAGATTCTTGGTGAAGCGAAGCAGCTGAAACCTCCATTTAGCGAGCATGAGCGAGCGGCTTTGGAGCGTTTCAGCGAAGCAAACCTATAGAAGCTCTTGGCCCTGCTTTCCAGTCTAGTCAAAACCCTTCCTTGCCTGTCCACATTCACCAGGAGAAAAAAAATACAGCATACTTTATCGTCAGAGCAGTAGAGAGCCTTGTACAATCTGTCTTGACTTGCGCGGAAAAATCCACTATATCTTCTACAATTTATTTTCGATCTTACAATATATTGTGCATGCATAATAACAAATAAATCGTTGTCGTCTGATTTCTTCGTACAGCAGGCGGGAGGTTAAAATAATGGAGCTCGAGCTTCCACGTACATCCTTACCCTTATCTAACAACGCTCTTGTAGTCTTGGCCAGACGATATCTGAAAAAGGACGAGCTTGGCCAGGTTATTGAAACGCCTGAAGACATGTTCCGCAGGGTTGCCAAGGCCATCGCAAAACCAGACAAGAAATACGATAAAGATGTTGACTTAAAGGCCATTGAAGAAAGATTCTACGGCATGATGACCAGCTTCAAGTTCATGCCAAACAGCCCTACTCTCATGAATGCTGGCCGTGTGCTTGGTCAACTGTCTGCCTGTTTTGTACTTCCTATAGACGACTCTATCGAAAGCATTTTCGAGGCAGTAAAACATACTGCCATGATCCATAAAAGTGGTGGAGGAACCGGTTTTTCTTTTTCTAGAATCAGGCCGGAGGGCGACATAGTCAAAACCACTCATGGAGTGGCAAGCGGTCCCATCTCTTTTATGACCATATTTGATGTTGCCACAGAAACCATAAAACAAGGTGGCACAAGACGGGGCGCCAACATGGGCATCCTCAGGGTGGATCACCCGGACATTGAAAAATTTATCAGCTGCAAGACACAAACCGACAGGCTCAACAACTTTAACATATCAGTAGCGCTAACTGAAAGGTTCATGACCGCTGTCCATAATGGTGAAAGTTACCCGCTTATAAACCCAAGGACAGGACTCGAGGTAAAAAGACTTCCTGCCGACCAGGTCTTTTCGGAAATAGTCCAATCTGCCTGGGCAAGCGGCGAACCTGGCATTATATTCATAGATCGCATAAACAAGGCCAACCCTACCCCGCAACTTGGTGAAATCGAAAGCACCAACCCCTGCGGTGAGCAGCCCCTGCTTCCTTATGAATCCTGTAACCTTGGCTCTATAAACCTTGGCAAGTTTGTAAGTAAAGACGGGACCATTGACTTTGACGAATTAAAAAGCGTTGTATGGGATGCAGTGCATTTCCTGGACAATGTAATAGATGCCAACAGGTTTCCCTTAAAGGAAATCGAACGCATGACTAGGCGTACAAGAAAAATAGGGCTTGGAGTCATGGGCTTTGCAGATATGCTCATTTCCATGAAGATCCCATACAACTCTCAGGAGGCCATAGAGGTTGCCCAAAAGATAATGAAGTTCATAGATGAAGAATCCAAAAAGGCCTCGGCAGAACTGGCAAAAAAAAGAGGCAATTTCCCTGCATATGAAGGAAGTATCTACGACACACCTCAAAGTCCGTACATGAGAAACTCCACCACCACTACCATTGCCCCTACTGGCACGATCAGTATCATCGCAGGGGCGTCAAGCGGCATAGAACCGCTTTTTGCCATAAGCTACATCAGACGTGTGCTTGACGGAAGCGAACTTATAGAAGCCCATCCACTTTTTGTTAAGGAGTTGAGGGAACGTGGACTTTACTCTCAAAAGTTAATGGAAAAGATAGCCTCTACCGGCTCCATACAAGAGCTTGATGAAATCCCTGATGAAATAAAAAAGATCTATGTGACATCAATGGATGTCACCCCTGAAGACCACATAGCCATACAGGCGGCCTTTCAGGAATACACGGATAACGCGGTGTCCAAGACCATCAACTTTCCTGAAGATGCCACCATAGATGATGTAAAGAAGGCATACATACTGGCATGGCAAAAGGGACTTAAAGGGCTGACCATTTACAGGTACGGCAGCAGGCCTGTACAGGTCCTTAACCTGAAAGAGAAGAAAAAGAAAGGGCAGAAAACCCCTGAATTAACCGAGGTCACGAATGGCAAAATTGCTCCAAGACCAAGGCCAAGACGCACGCGCGGCATAACCGAAAGGGTCAGGACAGGATGCGGGAATCTTTACGTAACCATAAACTGGGATGACGATGACTTTTGTGAAGTCTTTGCCCAGATGGGTAAGGCCGGGGGATGTGCAGCCTGTCAGATAGAGGCGGAAACAAGGCTTATTTCCTTGGCCTTGCGTTCTGGCATAAGCCCCAAGGCCATAATAAAACAGCTTTCAGGAATCAGATGTCCATCCCCAAGCTGGGATGAAGGCAAACAGATACTTTCCTGTCCGGACGGGGTTGCCAAGGTGCTGGCAGAGGCAGCAGACATTGAGATAGAAAAAAAGGAGCCAGATGTTATGAACTGCCCCGACTGCGGTTCCACCCTGGACTTTGAAGAAGGATGTGCCCTATGCCGGTCTTGCGGCTACTCAAAGTGCAGTTAGCTGATAGGCAGCCCAGCTCCTCTTCCCCTGATCCTTTTATATGACATTTACCTTGCCATGGCACATTGTGACCTTGTCTGTATTTTTTTCTTTAATATCTTAATGGTAAGCCAATGCCTCCAACTCCAAAGGTATCAAAGACAAAAAAAGACACGCACGATAAAAACACCTCAAAAGACACATGCGCCCGATGCGGGGCCTGCCTGTCCTTTTGCCCTGTTTATCAATCCCATCCGATCGAAAGGTTCTCTCCTCGTGGCAAGTATTTCCTTTTGCGTTCAGCTTCTATAAAAAAACGCCAAAGACTGATAAAGGAGACGATAGCTGCCTGCTTGCAATGTGGGGCATGTTCCAGACTCTGCCCTTCCGGAACAGATGTTGCCGATATTATAAGAGCTGAAAGAGACAGGGTGGCCTATTTCAGATCCTTTCCCTACTCACTCTTTGACATATGGGAAAAGCTTGGACAGGAAAGAGGCATAAAGGCCGTATCATTTCTTGAAAAGATCTCTGCCTTGTTAAGGGACTTTCAAAACGCTGTGCCCCTTGCCAAGGCGCCCTTTCTTTCAAACCTTAACCTGTACATCCACTCTTTTCCGGGCACGATCTCAAGATGTAAAGTTGATGAGCGTGCAAAAAGGGCAAAGGTGCTGCTGTTTTGCGGCTGCATGCAAAACCATGTCTTTCCTGATACTGCTGCAAAGATCGCTGCCATACTAGACTGGGAACTTGAAATACCTGAAAATCAAGTTTGCTGCGGACTGCCGGCATACAGCCAGGGGGCAATGTCCCGGGCAAGGTCCTTTGCAAAAAAAAACCTCGATATTTTTCTTAATAGGCAGGCCGATATCATTCTTACAGGCTGCGCCTCTTGTGCCTACATGATAAAGAGCTGGCCTTCCCTTTTTGGAATACAGACCCCAACCTATAAACACGCCACCAAGATAGCAACACGGGTGATGGAATTCAGCCAGTTCATGGCCCGCTATCAGGCAAACACTGGAGCTAGGAAAAACGGCAGCATAGCCATACAAATTCCCTGTCATCAGCGTTACGGGCTCGATTCGGAAAGATCCTTGATAACCGTGGCCCAAAGATTTTTGTTACCAGACCAACCACTGACAACCCTTGGATGCTGCGGCCTTGGCGGAACCTTTTCCCTGTTTAATCCAGACATATCAAAAAACATATTTGAACAGAATATTGCATCAAAAACTGGATGCTTTACATTAGAGAAAACAGGCCCTGTCTTCACCACCTGTTCAGGATGTCTCCTTAGACTCCGCCATGCATTTGAGACCCTTGCCAAAGAGGAAGACAGCGCACCTCGGGCATACCATCTGGTAGACCTGATGGTCCACAATAAGGAGAACCCAAAAGGATGAAGGAGATCAAGGATCACTACTTTTTTAAGGCGAAAAAGGAAGGTTATCCTGCCCGCTCTGTCTACAAGCTTATTGAGGCGCAGGAACGATTCAAGTTTCTGGGTAAGGGGCAGAAGGTCCTGGATCTGGGAGCTGCCCCAGGTTCCTGGACAAAGTATGCAGCCAAGGTAGTTGGCTCAGATGGATTTATTGTGGCAGTAGACCTTCACAGGCTTAAAATAAACCAGGATAATGTTGTCTTTTTGAAGGAAGACATCTACCAGCTCATCTCTTCAAAGGAGTTGGAAGAGCAGGCCCCCTTTGACGTGGTGCTTTCAGACATGGCCCCAAAAACTACTGGCAGGAAGGACAGGGATCACTATCTGTCTGTAGACCTTGCCAGAACTGCCCTTCAGATAGCCTCGAGATTCCTTGTCAAAAACGGGGCTTTCTACTGCAAGGTCTTTGATGGCGAAGACTTTCCAGAATTCAAGACAGAGGCACAGCGGATCTTCAGGACAGTGAAGATCTTTAAGCCCAAAAGTTCAAGAAAAGAAAGTGTTGAAAAGTTCCTCTTTTGCAAGACAAAAAAATAAAATATCCCCTGCCGGACTTTATGTTCATATCCCATTGTGCAGGAAAAAATGTCCTTACTGCTCCTTCGTTTCCTATGAAGGCCAGATGCATATGGCCAAAAGCTATATCGAGGCCATAAAGAAACAGGTAATCTTGATAATTGACCAGGGCCTTACAAAGGGTCTCACTTTTAACACCGTCTACATAGGTGGGGGCACGCCCTCTTTGATCCAGGCAGAACTTATATCTGAGCTTTTGGAACATCTGTTCCTTCAGTTTCCAACAGTATCTCCAAAGGATATGGAGATCACAATTGAATGCAATCCAGAGTCTGTAACAGGGTCTTGGATCAGGAAGGTAAAAAAAACCGGCATTAACAGGATAAGCCTTGGAGTACAGGACCTTTCTGATAGGGGCTTAGGACTCCTTGGACGTATACATACGTCTAAAGAGGCCATAGATGCTGCAAGAATTATAAAAGACCAGGGTCTATCAAACCTGTCTCTGGATCTTATTTACTGTCTGCCAAGTCAAGATCTTGATTGGCTCGAGAACACCCTAACACGGGCCATCTCCTTGGACCCGGCACATATCTCGGCATATGAGCTTACTGTAGAGCCAGGAACAAGATTTGCCCGAAAGATGAAAAGGAAAACCCTCAAACTTCCAGACCAGGATGCGAGCCTCGCCTTGACCAGACTGGTGGAAGGTTTTCTGCACTCGCATGGATTCTTTCAGTATGAAATATCCAACTTTTCAAGACCGGACAGGGAATGTAAGCACAACATAAATTACTGGACAGGGGGACAATATCTGGGCCTTGGATGTGGAGCTGTATCTTTTATAAATGGCATCAGGTACTTCAACATCAAGGACCTGGATACATTTATTAAAAGGATAGAAAGAGATGACTGCGCCATTGAATACCAGGAAAAACTTGACAATGAGGCAAGATTCAGGGAAACGCTTGTCATGTGGTTGAGAATGACCTCGGGCGCAAAGGCCCAGGTGCTAGAAGAACGCTTTGGTATTGATCTTTTTACCTATTATGGGCCTCTTCTGGATAGGCTTGGTGAGAAAGGGGTTATTGAGGCAGACAAAGGCTCTGGTACACTAAAGTTAACAGAAAGGGGCAGGCATATATCCAACTACGTTTTGAGCTATCTGGTATGAAGCCCAAACTTCAAACAGTGCTTATAGTAACAATCTTGAGCTTCTTTCTTAACGGGTGTGCAGACCTTGGAAGAAAATGCGCTGATGTCTGCAGTCCAGACGTTAAGATAATCAGCTATCATGTAAAAAAGCACTATGAAAATATAAGGACCCTGGCCCAAAGACTCTATGCCAGAAATCCCTGTTACGAACCAGACCCTGACGTACGCATGGCAAAAATCCAGGCCGTTTTTGGAGAAAAATCCACATATCCTGTACCGGCTTCGATAAGGCTTCCAATGTCCCATGAACTGTTAACGCTTGCCTTTAGCAACAACCCGCCAATATCTGACAGGGTTCTAATCTTGATTCTTGGGCTCAAAAAGGGAATAGATGAGGCCTATGATACTGGTAGCGGCCCTTTCATTACAGGGTGTCAAATAGATGCCAGGAGGCTTGAACGCCTTTACAAAAACATCTCCCAGGTGAACTGGCGCCTTAAAACATATAAATCGGCCACAGGAACGCCTCTTTTTTTCACCAACCAGGCCCTGGAGTCGGGATATATCAATATGGGGTTTGAGGTTATAATGACTCAAATGTTGACTCGGATTCAAGATGATATTTATCTTAGAGGTGGCCTTGAAGGAAACCTTACCTTCAGAATTGGCGCCCTGTTTTTATCAATTTTGTAATTAGGATACGGCTTAAAAAGGAGAAACGAGATGTCCCAAGGACCAGAATCATATCTTGACGATTCCAGACAGCTTACAGACGAAAGCACCTTTTGCTTTTCATGCACACCTGAGAAAAAGTGTTTTACCAGGTGTTGCTATGACATCAATCTAGTACTAATGCCCTATGACATACTCATGCTCAAGAACAAGCTCAACATGAGTTCGGGTGACTTTTTAAAAAAGTACACCTCGGTACATGTTGGCTTTGGCTCTGGACTGCCTGTGATTGTCTTAAAGATGGAAGGCCCCTATCTTAGATGCCCGTTTCTGGAAGAAGGCAAGGGATGCACTGTTTATGACTCAAGACCTGGGGCATGCCGGACCTATCCACTTGCCAGGATGGCAAAACGTAGCAAGGACACGGACGAGGTAGAAGAATTTTACTACATTGTCAGGGAACCAGACTGTCACGGATTCAAAGACTGTAAAGAATGGACAGTGAGGGAATGGAAGGAGAACGAAGGAATTGAAGAGTACAACAAAATGAACGACATATTCGGAGAACTGCTCCAGGCCAAAACCGAATCTGGCATAGAGCATCTAAACGCTGACCAGATAGACATTTTCTACATGGGCTGTTATGACATAGACTCGTTCAGGCAACACTTCTTGGAAGGTCCAAACCTGGACAGGTATATGGAAGACCCTCAGGTAATAGAACTAATTTCAAAAGATGAAAAGGAGCTGTTGAAGTATGGGATGCGCTGGGTCAAGAGAAAAATATTTGAAAAGGGATGCGTTGCATGCGCAGGTGCCTGTGGAACAGAAAACAAGTAAAGAGCTGGTTTCAAGGTTGAAGAAGTTCTTGAAACACCCCCTTACTGTTGCTGGCGCCCTGCTTCTTGCCAGGTTTGGGATTGATCTTTATACGCAACGCAAACTCGACAGTGTGAACAAGAAGAAAAGGCAAACAGAGGAGGAAAACCATGTCTCTTAAGGCGTACATTCTGATAAATACCCAGATAGGAAAAACGGCAGAGGTTATAAAGCAGCTAAAGGAGATGGAAGAAATCAAACACCTTGATGTCATAATGGGGCCTTATGACATTATTGCTCAGGTAGAAACAGACTCCCATGACTCCCTGTCACACATTGTAATGCAGAGGCTTCAGGCCATAGATGCAATAAAACATACCATGACGTGCACAGTGGTAAATCTGGACCAGACAGGTTAAGAAGTTGTTCCTGTGCAGATAGTATCGGGCCGATGTCAAACAGATACGCTTTTTATTGATATGATAAGCTCAACTTCTCCTGTTGTCAGACCTGTTGACTCGGCTATCTCGGCAATATCCACACCCTTATCATACAACAACAGCACCTGTTCTTTGATATTGTTTTTCCCTTTGATGTTTACTGGATTTTTAGAGCTGTGATAACTCCTAAGATTATTCTCCAGGGCCTTTGCCAAACGGGCCTTTTCTTCAATTATGGCCTGCAGTCTATCAACCAGGGCCTGGCTCTCCCTTAGCTCGTTAATAAGACGTTCAAGCCTTTCCGGGCCTAGACCCTTTACCTTAAAAAAGAGCCAGACAATAAGAAAAAAGAGGACTACATCACAGCAGATTGAAACCGCTATCAATATCTCCATGGTTTCTGACTGCATATTCAAACTCGTATGTCTATGTGCCGTACTGACTCGTTGTTGTCTTTTTGGGAGACTTTTTTCCCGGGTTTGGGAGGACCCTGTGGGTCGTCATGCCCTTTTGCAAGAACCGATACCTTGTCTTTTACAAGCAGGGGCCTGTCTTCCAGGCCATCCCTGTCTTGGTCTCCTTTGCCTTTTCCCTGTTTCTTTCCTCCTCTTCTTCTGCGCTCCTGCCTTATATTTGATGGATGGGGTCTGACCGGTGCTATCTGATTCAGGGGAGAAATATCCTTAACAAAATCCTCAGCCATCCTTTTACCTCAACAGATAGCCCATGAGTCTTATGTCTTCAATCTTTAGTGGAGAAAATTCCCGGTTAAGCCGGCTAAGAAGAGGGGCCCTGTAACGGCTGAGTATATCTCCCTGGATACCTCTCGAGATATCCAGCCCCTTGAGTTCCTGATAGATGATGTCTCTAAGCCAGGCCTGACGCCTCAAAAGCTCCTGTTTGGTTGTTGCATCTGGCACAATGAGTTCTACCTGGAGCTTGAAAAAGACAAGTTCGCCGCCGCTTTTGCCTGGAATGATAAATGGCGCCAGATCAATGGCCTCCTGCTGAGATACTGTCCCTGTAACTGGCTGTTGACTCTGGGCCTGTATGTTGCTCCTGTTAATGTTACCCCTGGCAGATGCCTTGGGTTTTATAACGTTATCAGAAGCAGTCACCTGCTGTTCAGTCACAGACGGAGAATTCCAAAGAAACCAAATGGCAATTACTGCAAGGATGGTCAAGATGGAAGACAGGCCCGTTATCAGCCATGGAAGCAAAGCTGAAATCAGACCTACACTAGCGCCCTGGCCACCGGTCTCATCTTGCTGTTGGCTCGAAGGAACAGACTGGTCCTGTTCTTGACCTGAATCAGACCCATCCTGGACATCTCTAGATTCTTGAGCCTCTACGCTCGAATCATCAGCGGCCCGTTCCTCACCCTCCACCTTGTCTTTATCCTGTTGGTCCTGCTGTTCTTTTTCTTCTTCTTCACTTATCTCGCTTAACAGCTCTTCCTCAAACAATGGGATTTCTTCTGCTTCTCCTTCATCCCAAAGCTCATCATCTTCTATGTTTATGCCTATCTCATCATCGCTGCCATCTTGGACAGAATCTTGATCTGTTTTGCCCACTTTTTCAGCACTATCCACACCCTTCTGTGAAGAGACAGTCTCGGACACGTCCTCTGCAACAGATGCGGAATCGTCAGCCGTTTCTGAAAGAACATCCATTGAAGCAGTATCAACAGGTGCTTCCACATTGAGATCCACTTCCTCGTCAGCGATCCCGTCTTTATCCAGGCTTACCTGATCTTCCTTTACCGAACCGTTAACTTCTTCCATCTGGCGACTAAGTTCCCCTAATTTTTCATGTATATCAATGTATGTCTCAGTAAGCGGCTGCCCCATATAAAGAATCTATCATGCAAATATCTTTTCTATCTTTTCGCCAAGGGTTTCTGGAGTAAAAGGTTTGACTATGTAGTTGCTTACCTTTGCCTTTACTGCCTCTATGATATTTTCTTTTTGCGCTTCAGCAGTGACCATGAGAAAGGGAATGTCTTTGAGTTTCTCATCGGCTCTCACCTTTTTAAGAAGCTCAATGCCTGGCATCTTGGGCATATTCCAGTCTGAAACAATAAAGTCCACCTGCTCTTTTTGCAAAATCTCCCAAGCCACAGAACCATCGTCTGCCTCAATAAAATTCTTGAAACCAAGCTGGGTAAGGATATTTTTAACTATCCTGCGCATCGTGGCAAAATCATCCACTATCAATATCTTCATATCGTGATTTATGGCCATTTAGAACATTCCTCCTGACTCACTTTGGATTTTAGTTATTCATCGAACTTTTTACCGATATTCATAAATGAGCCGCTATCAAAAGATCTCCTTTATCTGTGATAACTCGTTTTTATCAAACACCTCTGCAAGTTTTGTTCTGATGGTCATGACGGCCTTGGTATGCATCTGCGATATCCGGCTTTCTGTATAACCCATGATCTCTCCTATCTCCTTCATTGTCAGATCTTCAAAATAGTAAAGGGATACCACCAGTTTTTCCTTTTCTGGAAGTGCCTTGATACAGTTTATTACGATCTCCTTTATCTCAAGCATGTTGAGCCTTTCAAAGGGATCGCTCTGATTGTCATCAGCAATCAAGTCAAAAAGATCTTCATCAGTGGCATCCGGCATCCGGCGCCTGATTGCATCTATGTCCAGAAAGGTTACGCCTCTGGTTTTGTCCAGAAGTTTATAGTATTCTTCCAAACTGATGCCCATTTCCTTGGCGATTTCTTCATCTTCAGGCATCCTTTCCAAACGCTTTTCCAACCTCTCTATGACCTGTTCTAATTCTGTTGCCTTTTTTCGCACGGAACGAGGCACCCAGTCCAGGTGTCTTAATTCGTCCAGCATTGCCCCTCTGATACGGAACTCTGCATAGGTCTTGAACTTGATCTTTTTGGATGGATCAAATTTTTCAATGGCATCAATAAGCCCTATTACCCCAGGCCCTATCAGATCTTCAGGCAGGATATGGGGAGGTAGCCTTCCCGCAAGCCTGTTTGCAACATAGTTAACCAAGGGGGAATATTTTATAATCAACTCTTCACGTTTTTTAGGAGTCAGACTGCGTCCCTGTCCGAAAAACTCCTCTGTATAGTCCTTCAATTTGGGGGCTGCACTTGTTCTTGCCATAATTATAGCCTCAACAGATTTTTCCAAAAAAATTTTATGTTTCCATCATTGCCACTCACATCAAGGTTTAGGATGTTTTCCGCAAGCTGCCTAAAACCCTGGCATGCCCTGCTTTGTGGAAACAGCTCCAAAGCAGGTTTCTGCTGCCTTACAGATTTTGGGATAGACGTATCCTTTGGTATGTGACCAAGGAAATGAAAAGACAGAAAACCAAGAAACCTGTCAGCAACCGCAGTTAACTGCCTGAATATCTTGTACGCCTCCTGGCGACTGTTTGTCCAGTTGACCACAATGGAAAATTCCTTAATCAGATATCTCTTTGACAAAACCTTGATAAGGGCATAGGCATCAGTGATTGATGTTGGCTCCGGTGTCAAAATTATTACTCTGGCCTGGGCCGCCATGTTAAAATACATGACGGTGTCAGAAATCCCAGCAGCATTGTCTATAAGCATTATATCTACTGGTTCTTCCAGACAATCGAACTCGTTAAGCAAAAAGAGTTTCTCGCTCTCGCTCAGATGGCAAAGCTCCTGAATGCCAGAGCTGGCCGGAAGGAGCTTGATACCGCCTGGTCCCTGCATTATTACATCAGAAAGGGAACGTTCACCTGAAAAAACGTGCTGAATAGAATACTTTGGCGTAATCCCAAGCATTACGTCGATATTCGCAAGACCAAGGTCTGCATCTAGGACCAGAACCTTTTTCCCTATCTGTGCCATGGCGATGCCAAGATTCGTCACAATGCTTGTCTTTCCCACTCCACCCTTGCCGCTACTAAAACATAAGACCCTGGGATGGCTGGATGAATTCATGCTCTGTTTTTCCTGCCCGTCTACAGCTGCTCCATCAAAGGAACAGTAGGCTTTCCATTGCTTGAGTGTAGCAGCTTGATTCATAAGGTCTCCGGCACCACTTTAGAATTGTCGTTGTCCAGATCTCTGGGCATACCCAGAAGCCTTTCAAGTCCCTTAAGTGGCTCAAGCGTGATGTGAGCGATCTCAGTTGGACTAGCGAACCTGATATCTTCAGGCACCCTCTGGCCATTTGTTACGTATGAAAGAGGAAGTTCAGCCTCTATTATGGGAAACACGGATGAAGCCAGAGACCTTGTCTCATCTATCTTGGTAAGGCTCCAGCCTGCTAACGGATACTGTCTATAAAAACTAATTGCTCCCATAAGATCCTCTCTCTTACTAGTTGCACTAAGCATTACCTGTGCCATAAGTCCCGGTACAGAGTCAAAGAGACGGTGCAACTCTGTCTTGTGAGCAGAAGAGAAAGGATTTCGGCCAGTTGTATCTACAAAAATAAAATCCTTTTCTTTGTACTGTCCAAACAGCCTCAAAAGATCCTTGTTGGTTCTGGCAGTTTCCATGGGAATGTCCATTAAATTGGCATACCTTCCAAGCTGTTCTTTGGCTCCCAGACGGTAGCCATCTACACAGATGAGCACCCCGTCCTTCTTGCATAGGAATTTCAGTCTTGCCGCAATTTTGGCAAGGGTAGTCGTTTTTCCGACACCCGTGGGCCCTACAAAAGCCCACCAGCATCTGCCCTTTGCATCTTCGGCCGTATCCCCCTTTTCTATTCCGGAGCGTATAAACCTTGAAAGCCTCCTGGTGATCTCCTCCCAGTCGCAGCTCTGTCTGGCATCCATATCTGACAGAACCTTTGCCACCATCTCTTCGCTTCTTCTGTCAAGACCAAGACACGATGAAATCCCTTGGCACAATCCCGATCTTGAGGTGTCAGAATGGGCATTGTTGACAGCATTTTTGCCATCTCTCGACCTGTTGATGGAAAGAGACTTTACAAAACCTGCTAGTTTTCTGATTTCTTCCTTTAACTGATCTATTTCCCTTAGCAGGATCTGGCTTGAAGTGTGTGATTTTGAATCCCTTTTTTCACCATGAAGACCAGCCTTAGCCGCCTTGATCCGAGGTTCTTCACTCTGTCTATCAACAGCAGCCACCACTTCTACAAAATTTATGCTACGTCCTGAAACTCCATCTCTTACACAGCGATTCTTGGTACTCAGTATTATGGCCTCGTCACCAAGCTCTGCCTTTACCTTTTTAAGAACCTGGGAAACATTCTTTGCGCTAAAACGTCTCAGCTGCATGGAGCCCTCCTCTACTCAAGTGTTATGACACCCACCGATTCAAGACGTATGTTTCCAGGTATCTCAGAATGTGAGATGACATAGGCATCTGGAATAAAACGCTCTATCAGCCGCCTGAGATGTCTTCTGACTGTTGGATTTGTGAGAATGACGGGGGTAAGTCCTTGACTTTCTATCTCTTCGACTCCCTTTTTAACCGCATTGATAATCCGTTGGGCAGCCGCAGGATCCAGGGTGAGAAAAACCCCATGCTCTGTCTGCTGCAGGCTGTTTCTGATGGTTTCTTCAATCTGGGAGTCAAGGGTAAGCACCCTTAATGTCTCATCTTCGTCTACAAAAGGTTTGACTATGGCCCTGCCAAGCCGCTGCCTTACATATTCAGTCAGGATCTCTGGATCCTTTGTCATTTCTCCATAATCTGCCAGAGCCTCCGTTATGGTCAAAAGGTCGCGAATGGATATGTTTTCCCTTACAAGATTCTGAAGCACCTTCTGTATAATCCCAAGGCTCAGTACAGAGGTTACCTCTTCAACCGCCTTTGGGCTTGTCTTTGAAAGCGCGTCAAGAAGACGCTGCACCTCTTGCCTGCCAAGAAGATCAGCAGCATTCTTCTTTATGACCTCAGCAAGATGGGTTGCAATAACGGTTGAAAGATCCACTACCGTGTAACCGGCAAGCTGGGCCTCTTCCTTCTGTTCCTCTGTTATCCAGACGGCAGGCAGGCCAAATGCAGGCTCAGTGGTTGGAATGCCGTCTATTTCCTTTCTGACGTCTCCGGGATTCATGGCAAGCAGATGACCTATCATCAGGTTGCCCTTTGCCACGTCAATACCTTTTATAAGAAATCTGTACTGGCCTGGCTGAAGCTGAAGGTTGTCCCTGACATGGAGAGGCGGCACGATTATTCCCATCTCCTGGGCAAACTGGCGTCTGATTGATTTTATCCTGTCAAGAAGATCACCACCCTGCTCCTCATCAACCAAGGGGATAAGGCCATATCCCACCTCCAGTTCCAAGATGTCAAGCTGTAAGAGCCTTTCCACCTCTTCCGGTTCTGAGACCTCTTCTTCAGGCCCGCCCTCTTCCTCTGCTACCTTGCCAGCGACCTCCTCTTCAACGCGACGGGCCTCTCTAAAGGCTGCATAGGCCAAAAAACCGATCCCTGCTGACAGGGCCACAAAGGGTATGGTCGGCAGGCCTGGAATAAAACTGAACATGAACACGATTACCGAAGTAACGGCAAGGGCCTGGGGATGAGAGGAAAACTGTCTGATAAACTCCTTGCCCATGCTCGCCGTTGAAGCAGCACGGCTTACCAAGATGCCTGCCGCAGTTGATATAATCAGTGCCGGAATCTGGGACACCAGTCCGTCACCAATGGTCAAAAGGGTGTAACTCTGGGCAGCGCTGGAAACCGGCATTCCCTGCTGGAGAACCCCGATTACAAACCCCCCAATGACATTTATAGCCATGATTATAAGCCCGGCAATGGCCTCACCCCTGACAAACTTGCTGGCTCCATCCATTGCCCCGTAAAACTCCGACTCTTTTGCGATCTCCTCCCTTCTGCGCTTGGCCTCGGCCTCGTCAATAAGGCCGGCGTTGAGATCCGCATCTATGGCCATCTGCTTTCCAGGCATGGCATCCAGGGTAAATCTGGCGGCAACCTCTGCAATCCTTCCTGCACCCTTGGTTATGACAACAAAGTTGATTATCACCAAGATGAAAAAGACTATGGCACCAACTACAAAGTTGCCTCCCACCACAAAGTGGCCAAATCCCATTATTATCTTTCCCGCTGCATCCACGCCTTCGTGGCCATGAAGGAGTATGAGTCTTGTTGAGGCAATGTTTAGAGACAACCTGAAAAGCGTTGTTATAAGAAGCAAAGATGGAAATACAGGAAAGTCCAAGGGTTTGAGGATATATATGGACATGAGAAAAACCAGGAGCGAGATGGTAATATTAAGGGCCAGAAAGAGATCAAGCGCCGGGGCAGGAAGCGGCAGTATCATGAGGAGTAGGATTCCCACCACCCCTACCGCTGCAATCAGGTTGCTCTTATCCACCTCTATTTCTGTCCACAGATTCCTAACTGCATCTATGCTTGCCACTTCATCTCCTCCTGATCCTTACCTTCCGGTCCTTTTGCCCTTTAGCCTGTAGACGTAGGCAAATATCTCTGCAACCGCCTTGAAAAGGGTGTCTGGAATAATCTCACCAAGCTCAACGAGCTTGTACAGGCTCTGGGCCATGGGCTTGTTCTCTATAACAGGAACCGAATGTTTTCTTGCAATCTCCCTGATCTTGTCCGCTACAATACCCGCCCCCTTGGCCACCACCATCGGAGCATCCATCTTCCCTGGCTCATACTTCAGGGCAACGGCAAGACGCGTTGGGTTGGTGATGACCACGTCTGCCTCTGGAACTTCCTGCATCATTCGCTTTTTTGCCATCTCTCTCTGGATACTCCTAATGCGTGACTTCACATGAGGGTCACCCTCGGTCTGTTTGAATTCCTCCTTGACTTCCTGTTTTGTCATCTTGAGGTTCTTCTCGTGCTCATAACGTTGGAACATATAGTCAAGTATAGAAAGCAATATCATTGCCAAACAGGACTTCCAAAAGATCTCAAAACTCACCATGCCTATAAAAGAGGCGATATTGTAGGGCGTCATATCAAGAAGGGGCATGATACGGTCCATGCCTTTAGACACTGTGGAGTAAACTATCCAGCAAACCACCGCCAGCTTAAAAAGCGACTTTACAAACTCCATAAGGGCCTGGAGGGAAAATAGACGCTTTATCCCCTGCATGGGGCTTATCCTTGAAATCTGCGGGGTCAGGGGTTCAAGAGTCAAAAGAGGGCCAACCTGCAGAAAATTTGACAGTACAGCAACCACTGTTATTACCAAAAGCAGGGGCGCAAGGATCGCGCCCATCTGGGCAAGCCCTGTAAGACCCATGGAACGCATATTGGTAAGGGTGACAGGAAAGCTGTGCAGGTTTTCAAGATAGTAGATAAGCATCTGATCTAGTCTTGTCATGAAAAAACTACTGCCCCAGTAAAGGGTAAAAAGGGCAGAAAGTAATACTGAAACAGAGGCAAGCTCCCTGCTCTTTGGAACCTGGCCCTTTTTTCTGGCCTCCTCCCGCCGTTTCGGGGTTGCCTGTTCGGTCCTTTCCTGAAAGGATTCCTCTGCCATTTCAGCCTCCCATTGCCTTTAAAGCAAGGGGCATAAGCTTTACAGCCTTGTCCAAAGAGCGTGAAAGCACTGGCCAAAAAAACTGAAGGGTAAGTCCGAAGAAAAAGAGTCCCAAGGCTACATTGATGCTGAAACTGACGATGAGCATGTTTATTTGAGGAACGAGCTTTGCCAGTATTCCCAAGGCAACCTGGGAAAGAAAGAGTATGGCCATGACAGGAGCCATAAGTTTTATGGAAAGGACAAACATCTCATGGCCCATTGTCATAACCATCTCATAGAGAGGTCTTGTAAAGATAAGTTTTCCTGGGGGTAGGATTTCAAAACTTTCAAAAAGAATCTTTAGTATGGCGTGATGACCATTTGCCACAAGGAACAGAAGTAGCGCTATCATGTAAGCAAACTGTGAAACTATAACAGACTGCACACCCGTCTGCGGATCCATGATATTTGCAACGCTCAATCCCATCTGAACACCTACCATCTGACCGGCAATCTGCAGCCCCGCAAAAATCATGCGTAGAAAAAGTGACAGTATCAGCCCAGTTAGCACCTCCTGCAAAACTATTAGAAAAAAGCCGAAGCTGGTGGAAGGAAAGGTTCCATCAGCCACATGAATCAGAGGGGCAACCATCCAGGAAAGCATCAAGGCCATGGCTGCCTTGACGGGCATGGCTATGGTCCTTGAATTAAAAACAGGCATCATAAACAAAATGGTGGAAATCCGTACCAGCACCAGCACAAAGACCTGATAGTGGGCCAAAATCCATGCCACAACATCGTATTCCACAACGCACCTCTACCTTATAAAATGAGGAATGTTGACAATTATGTCCCTGGTATAATCCACCATCTTGTTCATCATCCAGGGGAATGCGATGAGCAGCCCTATAAGGACAGCCACTATCTTGGGAACAAAGGTAAGGGTCATCTCCTGTATCTGCGTTACTGCCTGAAAGATACTAACTGCAAGCCCTACTATAAGCCCAAGACCAAGCATGGGAAGGCTTATGAGAAGGGTTATCTCAACTGCGTTTCTTGCAAGGCCTACCACCATATCCTGAGTCATTTTTTGCCTCCCTACGTAAAGCTTTGCAACAGAGAGCCTGTTAGAAGATGCCAGCCGTCGACCAATACAAAAAGCAGCAGCTTAAAAGGCAGGGAAATCAGCACAGGTGGCAGCATCATCATTCCCATAGAGAGAAGGACGCTAGAGACCACCATATCTATGATTAAAAAGGGAATGTAAAGCACAAACCCTATTTCAAAGGCGGTCTTCAACTCGCTGATCATAAAGGAGGGAATAAGCACAGAAGTGGGAATGTCTTCCTGATCCTTTGGATCTTCTATCTTGGCAAAATGTGCAAACAGGGCAAGGTCTGCCTCCCTTGTGTTTCTGAACATGAACTGGCGCAGGGGTCTTTCCACATTTTTAAGGGCCTGCTTAAAGTTGATCTCGTCATTCAGATAGGGCTGGATACCCTTTTCGTTTGCAACGCTCCATACTGGCTGCATTATGAACAGGGTAAGAAAGAGGGAAAGCCCGATAAGGACCTGGTTGGGAGGCATCTGCTGAGTGCCAATTGCCTGACGCAAAAAACCAAAGACAATTATGAGCCTTGTAAAGGAGGTCATCATAAGGAGAATGGACGGGGCAAGAGACAGGACAGTAAGGAGAAGAACTATTTCAATGGCAGCAGATATCTTTTGAGGATCGTCTGTACTTTCTATCCCTATGTTTATGTTTGGGATATGAACGGCAAGGGCGTCTGTTGAAAAAAAAACCATGCCGACAAAAACCAGAAGAAGGCAAAGACGATCCCCTTTCATCCTGCCACCTCCTTGCTATTCATTTCCTTCTCTTTATCACTGAGTATTTCCTGAAAGCTTTGAATATCTTTGCCATCAATGGAACCAAGAAGACTGACTGACTGATCTGTAGAACCCAGTAAAAAATATTTTCCTGCCACTCGGACCAAAGAGACATGACGCTTTGGCAGAAGAGGCCTGTTTTCTATCACCTCAATCAGCCCTTTTCTGCCAGCCTGACTGACCAGTCCAAACCTCTTTAAGAGATAGGCAGCCATAAACAAGACGCCAAGTATTATGGCCAGGGCACCTGTCATCTTGGCTACAAGCTCAAACGTATCCATTACGGCCTATCCTAGAGACTTTACCCTTTCCTGAGGACTTATGATCTCAGTCAGTTTTATGCCAAACTTTTCATTTACAACAACTACCTCTCCCTTTGCCATCAACTTACGGTTAACATAGATATCAGCGGGCTCTCCGGCCATCTTGTTCAGTTCCACAATGGAACCCTGGCCAAGCTGCAAGAGCTCCTTTATCTTCATAGTGCACCTACCAAGCTCTACCTGAATTTCAAGGGGAATCTCAAGAAGAAAGTTAAGTTCCGGCTTTGTGCTAGGCTCAGCCTCTCCGCTGGCCGTGAGCTCGTCAAACTGGGCAGCCGGAGCCGGCTCCTGGCTTGGAGGATCTGCCTGTGCCTCTTCGCTAAGACCCTGGCTGACAGCCTTTTGAGCAGCTGAATCACCTCCTTCTGCAGCCTCCTTGAATGCGTCTGACCAATCTATGTCATCGCCACCTTCAGAGGAAACCTCAGTTGAGGGACTGTCAGATTCCTCTGAATCTGCTCCGTCAAGGAGTTTGTCAAGCTCCTCTTGGTTAACAGCACTACCAGTCTCTCCTTGTTGCACATCTGCACTGTCTGAATCAGCAGCTTCAGCCGCTGCTTCCCCCTGGGCTGCCTCTGCTCCGCCACCCTCTTCTTGCAAAAGTTTATCCAGTTCTTCCTGAGTTAACATAATCCGCCCCTGAATGGTTTATTCATCAAAAAGCACCTTGTCTATCTTTAGGGCCTTTTGCCCCCTGTATATTCCGGGTTGCCCCATGAATTTTGGTTGTTCCTTTATAAAAGCAGTCAAAAGGTCATCGATTCTTGTATCAAGCTGTATGATATCCCCAACTTCCAGATCAAGTATGTCAGAACCTGTTAGCTCTGCTGTTCCCAGGGGAACATCCAATCTGACAGGCACCTCAAGCATATTTTTCAACATGGCCTGTCTCCAGGCTGGGTCCTCTGTCTCATCTATTTGAAAAGATTTTTGGAGCTTGCTCTTTATTGGCTGAATAAGGCTGACAGGCAGACAGATGTAAATAATCCCGCTCATCTCTTCAATGTCCAGCTGAAACTTGCATACAATCACAGCGTCTTCATCTTGAATTATCTTGGCAAACTGGGGATTGATTTCACTTCTGACGTACTGGATCTCTATTGGATGAATAGAAGACCAGGCCCTGCTCCAGTCCTTTAATATAGAGTTGACTATCCTTTTTATCAGCCTTTGCTCAATGGATGTAAACTCCCTTCCCTCTATCCTGCTCTTGCCTATGGTGGTGGAACCCAGAAATATCTCAACAATGCAGAAGACAAGCTGGGAGTCCATCACAAGCATGGCATGCCCCCTCAAAGGCTCCATCTTGACTATATGCAGGCTGCTTGGCACAGGCACCTTCTTGAGAAAATCCTTAAAGAGTATCACCTCTATGGGAACGGCAGAGCTATCCACCATAACCCGGAGAATAGAAGACAAAGTGCTTCTGAGTCCGCGGTTGAAATGGTCATTAATTACCGCAAAGCCAGGGAACTTGACCCTGGACATGGCAGTAGCATTGGCAAAGTCATAAGGAATAACATCGCTAGCGGCCTCGGCACCACCGGGTTGCTCTTCGGATTCCGCCTCTACTGCCTCATCAAGGCCACCAAGAAGCGCATCTATTTCGTCTTGGCTCAAGACCTGCGACATTTCCTCTCCTCCTACTGCACAACAAACTGGCTAAAGTAGACATCCTTTAACCTGCCAGGACCAATTATTCTGCTGACCCTGGACATTATCTCGTCCTTCAGCCGAACCTTTCCTTCAATGGTTATTACGTCTTCCAGTGTCTTACTGCTTAACAACAAGAGTATGTCGTTACGGATCTTTGGCAGAAACTTTTCAACAAGTCCCTTGGCCTCATCATCCTTTACCTCTAAAGAAATGGTGGCCTTTAAAAAGTGCCTGGCCTTTGGATCGGCAAGGTTTACCAAAAAGGGCTTCAGGTCCACCATTACCCCTATGCTGTCAGGCGAAGGTGCAACAATCTCCTGAGGGGTTTCATCCTTCTTTATCTCCCTTGCAACTTCCTCATCGCTGGGAGCGGAGAAGAGAAAGAAAAAGGCCCCTGCTCCACCAACAATAATCAGCACCAGAAGGGCTATAATGATCAAAAGGAGTTTTGATCCTCCCTTTTTCTCCTTGTTCTTTTTGGCATCTGACTTTTTCTTCTTTTCTTCCTTTGCCATGGCTACTCCAGAGTTTGTCATAAATTTGTCAGTAGTTGCTTGAGCAACCACTGTGCCAACTAATTCCTACAAACATAATAGGTTGAAATAACAAATGATTATGAACAATAGGGACATGTAAAAGGTATTAAGGGAAAACAAGCAGGCTACAAAAGAGTCATATTAATGACGCTCGGGGAACACCAAACAGGGCAATGACTTCCTTACCATGAATATATCCCTTTGAAATAACAGAGAATCTTTTCAGGCACATATTATTTTTCTTATATCTGACAAGGTCTTTCGCATAAAGAATCAAAAGGCCTGTCTCTGGAACATCACATACCTTTTCAATTGAAGACAAAAAATGTATCCGGTTTGGATAGTATCTGCTGTAAAGACTGTATTTAAGGCCATCACCGTCTGGCCTGATTTTAACCAGAAAGACAGAACCTGCCTTTACCTTGGCTTCTGTATCCAAAACAAACCGTCTTCCTGATTCCCTCTTGGAAATCCCAGGCTGAATAACAAGGCTTACCCCTGCAGTGACGATGACAACAGAAACTAAAAAACTGGTAACTGATACCAGCCTGGTGTCAATTAAAAGACGAAAGGCTCCAAGGACGAGTGTCCCAATGAAAAAAAACATTATAACTGACCACAAGGGCACGTTTGAATGAAAAGGATCCCAAAGATACAGAATCAGCACAGCAACATAAAGGATGGCAACCAGAATCAAGGCCAGCTTTTTAAGAAGGTTTTTGGTCCCGGATGTCTCGCTTTCTATGGTTTGGGATAAAAAACAGGCCAGCAACCAGGCTATGGGAGGAAAGGCTGGAAGAAGATAGCGGCCGTGTCTTGACGCGGCAAGGAAAAAAGGCAGCAGGCTGCATACGCCAAAGACTGCCATAAAGAGCCCAAAATCCGTTTTCATGTACTGTTTAAAGATTTTCCCCATTTCAACAAGCCTGTTTCTATAAAAAAGGCCAGTCAAAAAGAGCGCGGGCAGAAAAGAAACAATCAGAAACTCAATGTAGTAGTAAAAGGGTTTGTTTGCTGGACCAGAAACCCTCGAAAACAACTGGGCATTTAAGACCTGCTTCACAAGAGGCAGGCCCCCCTGGCTATAAATCCCAATCATATAGACCCCCATTACAAGGGCCGAAGTCAGGGAAACAAAAGACAGAAAAGAAAGAAGAGAACCGGTCCGCCTCTTAATAAAAAGAAAAACTACCGTGGGCATAACTGAAATCACAAGACCAATGGGCCCCTTAACAAGATAAGCAAGAGACATAAACAAGAAACCAAGCGCTCTTTTATGCCCCGGCTTTTTATCCTGGGTACCATAGCCATCAAAAAATGAGATATTTGCCAACAGGCAACAAAGGGCAAGAAACATGTCTATAGTGGCCCCTTCAGCCATTGACCAAAACTTTGGCGAGGCAGCAAGAATAAGCGACGATATCAGGGCCGCACTCTCTCCTGCATGTTTCTTGGATACCAAAAACAAAATGATCAACATTGAGGCACCACTTAAAAGACTAGGCATGGATAGGCACATGGAGCAGACATGGCCTACAGGTTTACAAAATGCCAGGGAAGCAAGAAAATAGAGTGGCGGATAATCTGGATATGGCTTGCCATAGAGAAGGGGGCAGAAAAGCCCCTTTCCCGAAAACATGCCCCTGACAAAAAGCCCAATTCTTGCTTCCATGCCGTAAATATCACGCAGGCCTAGCACAAGCATGCCAGAGAGCAGAAAGAAAAGACAGACTGTTACCACCAACAAATAAGGCGACAAATCAATCCTGCCGCCTTTTGATACAGGCCTTTTCATATTACAAAGGACCCTGTCTGTAAGAGCCGCCCCAGGCTATACATCTCCTGGCCGTCCAAGCTCTTCTAGGCCAATATCCCCGGAATCCACATAAAAAGATATTGTCTTTTCCAAGGCCTCCCTAAGCCCTACTTTTGGCTCCCAGCCAAGTATCCTTTTGGCATTGGAGATATCCGGCACCCTGTATCCAACATCCTGATAATCAGGTCCATAGTAGTCTCGTGCTGAAACCTCGTTAAAAGCCACCTTTTCGGCAAGGTGGGCAAGATGGGGAAAGCCCTTTACCACCTCCAGCATCATCTGTGCCAGGTCCCTGATAGAATAGTCGTTGGCCGGATTTCCAATGTTGAAAATCCTTCCGTCACAACACCCATCTCTGTTTTCAATTATCTTAAACAGACAGTCGAGTCCGTCATCCACATAGGTAAAACACCGCCTCTGTTTTCCACCATCTACCAGAGTTATTGGTTCTCCCCTGAGGATGTGACCAAGAAACTGGGTCACCACCCTTGAACTTCCCTCCTTTGGGGTGGCAAGGCTGTCAAGGCCAGAGCCAATCCAGTTAAACGGCCTTATCAGAGTGAACTGGAGGCCTTGATGCTTACCCATGGCCCATATCACCCTGTCCATCATCTGTTTGGCACATGCATAAATCCATCTCTGTTTGTGAATTGGCCCATAGACCAAATTACTTGTCTCTTCATTGAACCGCTCATCTGGACACATGCCATACACTTCGCTGGTTGAAGGAAATACGACCCTTGTCCCATACCTTGCACACTGTCTGACAATGCGCAGGTTCTGCTCAAAATCAAGCTCAAAAACGGCAAGGGGATCTTTTACATATGTAGCAGGAGTGGCTATGGCCACAAGAGGCAGGCACAGGTCACACTTTTTTATGTGATACTCTATCCATTCCTTGTTTATGGAGATGTCTCCTTCGATAAAGTTTACATTGGGATGATTCATACGCGCACCAAGCCTATCCCAGGCCAGGTCCATCCCATAGATCTCCCAATCCGTCTCCTCAATAGCCCTTCTGACAAAGTGGCTTCCTATAAAACCGTTGACTCCAAGTATAAGTATTTTCATCTGCACTCTCTCCTCTGATTCATCTCATTCCAACACGACAAGGTCACGCAGTATCTCGTCAGGCATAGAACCATCCTTATTAGGAGAGCCTTTGTTGCTAAAAGAGACGCTAAGGAGCCTCAAACATCCCTTTCCAGTCTGTACCATAACCTTTCCATCTACGATGCCAACGTGCCCTGCAGGCATACCAAGATCCAGGTCTTGATAGACCAGTGCGTCCCAGATGAAAAGCTTTCTGCCATAAAGGTGGCAAAAAGCACCGGGATATGGCCAAGTGACTGCCCTTACAAGATTGTAGATAGACTGGGCATCCTGATTCCAATCTATCTTTCCGTCCTCAGGCCGCCTCCCGCCAAAATAGCTGGCCTTTGTATGGTCCTGTGGTGTTCTTGGGGCCTTTCCCTCAAGAAGCAGAGGAATATATTTTTTAAGCACCTGTTCAGCTGCATCTTCGAGTTTTTTAAAAAGGCTGTAGGCAGTATCCCTTGGGTCTATCCTTACTGCTTTTTGGCTGACTATGTCTCCGGCATCGGCCTTCAAGACCATATGATGAAGGGTTACTCCGCTTTCTCTTTCCCCGTGAACCAGTTGCCAGTTAACAGGGCATCGTCCCCTATACTTTGGAAGAAGAGAGCCGTGGAGATTCACGGCTGCAATTTTGGGGATAGACAGCACATCCTCTTTTACCATCTGTCTGAAATAACATGACAGAATGATCTTGGGTGATATTTCCCTCAAAACCCTCACCCACTTATCCTGGTTTATATTTTTGGGAAAATAGACAGGTATACCGTAGCCTCTGGCAAGTTCTGCCAAAGAATCAAACCATATATTTTCCTCTGGACTGTCTTCATGTGTAAAGACCGCAGGAACCTGGACGCCAAGCTCCATAAGTACTTTAAGGGCCCTGCAACCCATGTTGTGATATCCAAGAAGAACCACTGACATAACTCTTTCTCCAGAAAACAACTAGGCGCATCTGGCCTTGGTCTTTGATCTAACGGTATGGGATCGCAAAAAGAGAAAAGAACTGTATTTCCATCTTGCATTCAAAACCAGATCTGTAACAAAAAGGGCTATTAAGAGGCTGCCGACAAGGTCTGTTAAAAAGTGGGACTGGCCAACAAGCCTCCCAAGGCTTACAAACAGAGCCATTGCAAACCAAAGATACCGTAGCCTTGGAAAATAATGACAAAGTATCAAGGCTACGGAAAAGGCAGAGGCAGCATGCCCTGAGGGGAAGGAATGAAAATCGTTTGCCGTGCAAAAAGGACATATTTGCCAACTGTCAAGACCCGTCCCAGGCCTTGGTCTGCCTATCAAAAATTTAAGTAGCTGACCAATTATGCCTGTAATGCCAAGTGCCAAGGTGGCCCTGATCAAGTAGGCCTTAAATCTGGACCTGTCTCCTGTACTGATTAAAATCAGGGGAGAAAGGATAACAACCAACAATGCAAGTGTAACGCCGTTTCCAAGAAAGTCTGCAGCATGAGCCCAAAGGGTGGCAAATCTGCTGTTGGATAATGGAAGAAGAAGGTCGTGAAGCAGCCTGTCAAAGGGAAACAATAGGGACATTGCGATGAGAAATAAAGCAAAAAGACACAAATAAAATTTCGTCTTTTTTGAAAAGACGCAACCGCTTGACGGGAACACTGCTACCAGATTCCCCTCATGCCAAAGTCTTTTCTTATCTGGTCTATTCGCCTTTCAAGCCCTACCCGCCACTCGGCATGAATCCTGGCACTTGGAGGTGCTATAAGCTCCGGGAGGCCATAGACCAGCCTGTCAGCCGCCTGACTTGCTTCAATAACCGCCTCTATACTCCTGGCGCCAAACTTGTACTTGGCAACAAGAAGCCGCAAAAGCAGGCCAGAGGTCTTCCTGGCAGCCTTTTTCCAGTGGGTTTCCATCTGATGGGCAATAATAAAGGCCCTTTTTAAAAGAATCCTCTTTAAGCGTTCAAGTTCTACACCCGAGGCCGAATCCCTGAGAAGCTCCTCTGGTATATCTATTCCATCAATATCCAGCACCACCCTTAACCGGCTCATAAAATCTGGAATCTTCAAGGCCTTGATATGACGTAATTCCTCGTGGTCTTCGGCCTTGAGCATTGCCTCCATGGCAGAATACGAGTCCTTAACGCCGCCAGCAAATACAAACACGCTTCTACCTATATATCTGGGAATGCCGTTAACATAAGTAACCCCATCCTGCATAGAGGGAAGGAAATAGCGAAGATAGCCAAATTCGTTGTTATCATACTTGCAGTCAAACTCGTCCCAGAAAGCAACAGGCACCCGTCCCTTGGCAACACTGGCCCGGACAAGATCGATTGCCGAGTTGATCTCCTCAGGTCCTGCAAACTGGGTAAGGTTGAATTCAAAAAATTCGAACGGATTAGAGTCAAAGTTCTCAGCAATGACCTTTGCAACCTGAACAACCGCAAAGGACTTGCCAGAACCCGGAGGACCAAACACACCTATACAAAGTGGCCTTTTGCAGACCTCCCGCATTACATAACTGTTCATTACACCCTTTAGTGTCACAACCGGGGCCATCTCAGCAGGATCCGTTGTCCTCAGGTGGCCTATGTTAAACATGCGCAGATCTTTAAAACCCTGTTTCCTGTTGACCTCCTCTTTCAGATTCTTCAGTACTTGAAGTATCACCGAGATATAGCCGAGGTTTTTTGACCTATCCTCTATATGGCAGGTACTTCTCTTCTCAACATTGGTGAAAAACTGCCTAAAGGCCTCCTTCCTCTCTTCATTCCAGTACTGGCAAGAGACCTGCTCCAAAATCTTTTCCATCTCCATGCTGTAAGGGGGCAATTCAAAGAAACAGGGATCGGATTCTGTTTCCAAAAAGGAACACGGAACACCTCTGGGATAATTTGAAGAAAAGTCGAGATCCGGAAACTCTAGCCCCTTTGAAAATGAATACCCCTTTTGCCTCAAGAGCTCCCAGTTCATCAGGACTCGTTTTGAAAAGTCAAAAAAGAAACTCCTCTCACTGGGGATCTTTGCAAGCCTCAATGCATCCAGGGTTATCATGGCAGTAACCAATGTGTCATAACAGGGGACAGAACCCCTCTGCCTGTTGGACCCTCTTTCTGGCAAACTGGCCCTTTTGTGTCTAAACATCATGTGTCGCGGGCCTACATACAGAAGGGCATTTGGAAACATCTCTACCAGTATGTGGCATTTGAATCGCATGGATGAAGGCCTCCAAAGGCCAACCTCTTCAGACTTCAGGGCCCTGATACACATGGCAACCAGTGATTCCCAGACTACCGCACTGTCCATTTCCATGCGTGTGGTCTCAAGATCAGACAGACGGCAAAACAGCATGAACTTGTTACCAAAGGAATCCGCCCAGTCCTGCCAATGGGCTGGAGTGATGCCAAGGGCCATAACCCATGCGCTTGGATTTTTCTTCTTGAGCTCTTGGGCTATCTTCGGCGGATTTCCACCATCATCCACGATTATTATGCCAGAGTTGTCCTGAAATTTCTCCTCGTTCTGCCCTGACAGATCAACCGTATCTGGTTTTTGAGGACGTCCTCCAGGAGGTAAAATCTGGCGCATCATGAACCATCCATGACTCGGGTCCTCAGCAATGTCTCCCCTTCTGTAAAATATCTGGAAGACATCCCGGGACTTTCCATAGGATACGGTGTTAATTTTGGGAGACAGTTCAGAGGGCGTCAGAAAGGCAGAAAGCCAGGTAAGACACTGCTCAAGCCTTCCCTCTTCAACAGTAATATCACCTGCCAGAAGCTCAATAAAGTCCCCTGGATTGTATCCATAGGCAGGCAGGCTGCCCTCGGCAATCATGCTGACTTCTTTTATTGGCAGATTTGTGATGCGGACCCGTGAACCAAGCAGTAACAATTTTTTGTCTGGATTCACTTTGCCCCTCCTTGCAAGTTAGAAGGCCCTAGATAAGGGAAAAATCACGGATATCGAGTTCAATATTCCCCAGCAAACAGCAGCCAGCTGTCAGTTCCATTGCCAGATTGGCCTGTCAACCCGCTCCGGCCTTTTAGTCTGTGCCGAATCAGGAACAGATACACCCTCTTGTTGCTCCCTTGAATTCATGTCTGGAGTAGACGTTGACTGAATCTGTGTAGCGGAATCCGGCTGGTCCGTCTCCATTCCCGTACGGTTCCTGATAGTATCGGGCTGAGAACCTGCATCAAGGGTCTGAAGACCTCCGTCTTGTTTTGCAACAGCATGGCCGTTTGAGCCATCTCTAGAAACAAAGGACTGCTGTTGAACAACTTCTGGCTCTTCTTCCGTCCAGGGCCATAGCCAAGAAAACCAACCCTTTTCCTTTTTCTTTTCCACCTTAATGTTTTCTATCTTGCTAAGGGCCTCGTCTAAAGGAACAGGCTCTGGAATTTCAAAACTAACTCTTGGAGGAGGCGGGACAGGGAGTTTCTGTGAAGACGAAATCACCACGGGCTCCTTATCAGACTCTTGCTTTTGAAGCCTTGTCTCCTTGGCCTGGGAGACAAGCTGTGCACCGCCTTTATTTTGCTTGTCATTGCCAAAAGGCCACAGCCAGGAATACCAGTTTCCCTTTCCTTCCTTGTTCGGTTTATCTGCTTCGGCACCCTTACTCCCATGACCTTCATGCTTCTGTACCCCTGAAGAAGCCTCTTCAGTCTTTGGTTTTTCAATGGCATCCTCGTCATCATCAGGATCATATACATCTGGAATGGGCATGAAGGAAGAATCATCTTCATCTTCTGAAGAGACAGAAGCAGTCTTCGGGCTGCCAGAGTCATTTTCAAGATTTTGATCCTCTGGTGCGTCATCACCCACATCATATACATCGGGAAGAGGCATAAAAGAGTCATTTTCCACTTCACCCTCCTTCCTGACCGTGCTGCTAGTCCCGGATCTTCTTCTTTGCTGCTCGATCTCCTCCAGTTCGTCCTTTTCTAGCTTTTCCCTGACAAGGATATCCGGATGAAGCCTGGCCAAGGCAAACTCGTCATCTGTCTTAACCTTTTTAGAATCAGGAACCGACAGGGCACTAAAATCCGAAACTGTATTTGCAACCAGAACCTGGCCTGTATCCTTTACCGTGTCTGAAATCTTGGCTGAAAGCAGCGCCGCATCCTTTGCCAACATATCTAGAGTGGGAGCTTTCAAGTCCCACCGTTTGATGACGGTTCCATCCCTTGGAGACCTGAGTTCAAAAGAGGCCTCATAGTGATTCATGGCCTTCACCACTTTTCCTGTAATAACAAAATCAGCAACTGATTTCAGACCTGACCTGGTACTTCCCTCTACCAGAACCGTATCTATCCCTTCAGAGGATAGCCTTGTCAAAAGCATCTTGGACAGGGCCTTTCCCACATAATTAATGGATGAAGGCTCTGAGACCACAGTTTCCATTGCTACCAGAGGGGTCTTTGACGATGCACAGCTATCCCCTAACGGGATTAAAAAACCGATCAGCAGGGCAATGGCCCCTATCATACTAGGTAAAAATAAAAATCTTTTATTCATCATCATTTGTTCGATCATCAAGCTGCTTTCTTAGATTTAGGCATGAGACCAAGCTTTTTCATCTTTTCTATCAGTGTGGTCCGATTCATCTTCAAAAGCTTGGCAGCCCTGTTTTTCACACCATCTGTACGCTCTAATGCCTTGAGTATCAACTTTTTTTCAAGTTCTGACACTGCCTGGCTCAGGCTCAACCCCTCTTCAGGAAACTCTACAACATCTCCAGATACCCCCCTTACCCCTACAGCGCTACCTGCCTTTTCCACTATTTGATAAGGCAGATCGTCTTTTGTTATCATATTTCCATTGGTTAGTATCACCATTCTTTCTATTATGTTCTCCAGCTCCCTGACATTTCCAGGCCAGTCGTACCTTGAAAGAATTTCCAGGGCCTCATCTGTAATACCCTCTACACACCTTTTCTTGCCACTGCAGTACTTCTTTAAAAAATGTTTTGCAAGAAGAGGAATATCGCTTCGTCTTTCTCTTAAAGGTGGCACATGTATCGGTATCACATTTAGACGGTAAAAAAGGTCCTCTCTGAATCGCCCTTCTTTTACAGCCTTTTCCAGATCCTGATTTGTAGCAGCTACCACCCTGATATCCACTGCTATGGTCTTCACCCCTCCAACCCTTTCAAACTTTCTTTCCTGCAAAACCCTTAAAAGCTTGACCTGCAAAGACGGGCTCATCTCGCCTATTTCGTCAAGAAAGATGGTGCCCTTGTTGGCAAGCTCAAATCTGCCTATCCTGGTCTTAATGGCATGGGTAAAGGCACCTTTCTCATGACCAAAAAGCTCGCTTTCCAGCAATTCTTCAGGAATAGCCGCACAGTTTACAGGAATGAATGGGCCATCCTTTCTGTCACTGGCGTAGTGAATGGCATGGGCAATGAGCTCTTTTCCAGTTCCGCTTTCCCCAGTAATAAGCACGGTGCTGTCAGTATCTGCAACCTTTTCAACAAGTCCAAAGACCTCCTGCATTGCCCTGCTATTTCCAACGATGTTGTCAAAACCATATCTTGTCTTCAGCTCTTTTTTTAGACTCTGATTCTCTCTTTTGAGATTTCTTAACTCGAGGGCCTTGTCAATAAGTATTGTGACCTCATCAGGCTTTATGGGCTTACAAAGGTAATCGTATGCCCCGATTTTCAGGGCCTCAACCGCCCCCTGAATGGAACCAAAACCTGTAATAATTATACAGATGGTCTCGGGAGAATGCTGGGTTACATAACGGAGCACATCCATTCCTGTCTTTCTGGGCATGCTCAAGTCGGTAAGAACAATGTCAAAAAAACGGTTGTCCAGAAGTTCTATTGCCTCCTGTCCGTCACTTGCACTTTCAACTGAAAACCCCTTGGCCTTCAGCACTTCTGCCATGGTAAGCCTGATGTCCGGAGAATCGTCGACGACCAAAATACACTCGTTTCTCATCTTCTTCTTGCTCTCCTTAATATCCTAAAACCTCTCCAGTAACCTGAAGAAGAACAGCTATAGAAAGCGATCCTTTTCCCAGTTTGTCTGTAATTTTAGGTTAATAAAGGGGGTTATTAGTGTCAAACCTTTTGTGCCATTTTTTTGACATGGCGGTTTGTACAAAAAGGATGTTAAAAGGTGGAGCAAAAGAAATCCATTTAAGCCGTCGTTTTTAAATCTATTCTTATCAACTCCTTGTCCAGATGAAAGTCACCTGCTATTTTTTCTATGCTTGTCTTGGCAACGGCAAGAGCCAGGTCAAGAGGGGCAAAGGATAGCTCTGATTTGGACAAGCTGCCGTTTCCCTCTATAAAGGATGCCAGATATCCCACCCTGTCGAGAGGAAATCCGGCCCCGATTGGTTTGAATGTAATAGACAGGATAGATTCGGGCTCATTTACAACAGAAATACGAAGCTGTGGATCAGCAGCATTCTTCAGTACCTGGATACAGCCAAAAAGTACGCTGTCAAAGGCATCCTTCAGGTAACGTTCCTTGGCGACCAGCACCGGAGACACACCAGGAATAGCAAGATCAAGGGTGACCTTATGCTTAAAAAAAAGATCCGACTTCCAAAATTCCACCGTCTCTTCCAACAGCCGGGTTACCATGATCGGTCCTTCCTCATCATCCTGTTCGTCATCTGTAACCCTGGAACCTACAAGCTTGACCAGATGATTTATTCTGGCCACTATTTCCTCAAGCTGGGCAAGCCTGTCTATTGCCTGTTGTATGCCGGAAGAGATCTGACTGTTTTCGCATTTAGAAACCAGTAAATTCAGATCCATGGCAAGAAGCTCGATCTGCATTGATAGCACCTGCAAGGGACTGTTCATATTATGAACTATGCCCTTAGCGTTTCTTCCAATAAGACTGTCTCTAAAGTATCTTAAAAGGTTCAGCTCTGGCCCTTCTTTTGCCTCTGACATTGCTTCCCCTCCTCATTCGCCCCAAAATGACGATCACTCAAGTAATGTGCAAGACCTGTCAACATACGATAAGTTTTTAATAGTATAATATTTATTATTGGTCTGGAAGATTTTTACAACCGGTTCACAGAATTTTTCGGTAAAAGGGAAAGATAACCAATGGGACGGGCTTGCTATCATCAGAAAATTTGAAGCCAGACCTTTTTCAGGACTGTTTACTGATTTTGCTCCATTTTCTCCTCTATCAAGGAAGAAAATGCCTCTGCCACTTCAGGATCAAATTGGGTGCCTGAATTTTTTTTGATCTCTTCATAGGCAAACCTATCTGGCATAGCATCCCTGTATGGCCGCCTGGAGGTAATGGCATCATAGGTGTCAGCAACTGCCAAGATCCTGCTCAATTTCGGGATATCTGTCCCTTTCAAACCATCAGGATAACCCTTGCCATCCCATCTTTCATGATGATGCCTTATAATGGATGTTTCCACCTTGAGCAGACCAAGATGACCCACTATCTCCGCCCCTATGACTGGATGGGTTTTTATTATCTCATACTCCTCCCTGGTCAATCTGCCGGGCTTCATGAGTATCTGATCTCTGATTCCTATCTTTCCGATATCATGAAGATGTCCGGCAAAGGTCAAAGACTCTATTTCCTCATCTGTACAATTCATCTTTTTTGCTATAGCCACTGCCCACTGGGTTACCCTCTCCGAATGGAGCTTTGTATAGGGATCCTTTGCCTCCAGACTCCTTACAAGAGCCCTCAATGTGGCATGAAGATTCATAAAGAGACTGTCATAGAGAAGGATGTTTTCTATTGTAAGACTTGCCCTTTCGGAAAGGACATGGAGAAGAAAAAGGTATTCATGGGCGCTTTTAGAATCTATGCCTGGTGACGAGACACAAAGTACACCAAGAATCTCCTCCCTGATACGAAAGGGAACCATAAGATAACAACCCGTTCCCTGAGAGCCTGTATGGTCTTTTGGATCACAATATGCAATGGGATTTTGTCCAAGCACGGGAATCCCATCCTGCACAACCTTTACGACAGGATGTTCAACAGCATCCATAGGTATTTCATACAGTCCATTTTGGACCTGGCCAATAGAAGCCACCATCACCAGGGAGGCCCTTTCCTCTTCCCTGACCCACAACATAGATTGGGTAGCATCCACCAGCCTGGCACCCAGCTCTACAAGAGTCTCATAAAGTTCGCTGGTGTTTTTGGTCTTTGCAAGGGTCTCGCTGATGGAAAAGAGGATGCTCTGTTCCCGCATCTTCTTTTCCAGCTTCTTGTTCATCTGCTCCAGGAGTTTTTTTACCCTGACCTCTTCTGTAAGGAATTGGTTCTCAAGAAGGATGCTTCTTTCCTTAGTGAGTCTTTCTAGTGCCACCTGAAGCTGATCAAATTTAAAGGGCTTGGACAGAAAATCAGAGGCGCCGCTTCTCATGGCTTTAACAATCACATCCATGGAAGGCTCCCCTGTGATTATGGCAGAAACTATTGTCCTATCCCTTTCCTTGAGCTTTTCTACAAACTCGATGCCAGTCATTCCTGGCATGTTGATATCCACAAATACAACATCAACATCCAGCACCTGATCCAGTACTGCAAAGGCATCAAGGGCATTGGAGGCCTTAAAGACTTCATATTTCTTCTGAAACTTAAGGTAGGACTCCAGCATGTCAATAATTCTTGGATCGTCATCAACTATCAGCACACGCCAGGGACGTCCCCCATTTGGCTGAGTAGAACTAGACCGTTTTATGGACGTGGTAGAGGTCTGCATCTAGGTAATTTTAAATTTGTTGAAACAATTTCTTTTTCAAGGCAAGAAACTCTTCTTCAGTAATAACACCCTGGGCCTTGAGCCTTGCAAGGCGTTCCAACTGGTTCAACACCTCTTCCTTATCCACGCCGCCATCTTGATGTTGAAGGATAAACGGAGAAAACCATTCAGGGCCAAAAAGGGCCTTCTGATTAGCGCTTCCTGTCTGGTCAGCAGGCTCCAAACCATCTTCCTGTTTTTTGGCTGCCGCTACCGCCTTGACATACTCAATAAGTCTTTGATTTTCTCTTTGAAGCCTTATTTTTTCACATGCATTGTCCACGCTTATCTTCAATTCTTCCAGGCGAAAGGGCTTTCTTAAATAGTCGTATGCCCCTTCCTTTACTGCCTGAATGGCTGTTTCCAAGGATGCGTAACCGGTTATAATTATAACCATGATATCAGGATGAAGTTTTTTTGCCTGATGTAACACCTCCATCCCGTCTATTTCTGGCATCATCAGATCTGTTATCAACAGATCGTATCTATTTTCCTTCAGCTTACTCACGGCCTCAAGACCATTTTGGACTAGGGTTATCTCTCTATCTTCTTGATCAAGAAGCTCACTCAAAAGATCACCTATATTTTTTTCATCCTCGGCAATGAGTATCCGAAGGGAGCTGCTGTGGTGTTGGTCTGCCATTTTGAAAGCCTACTTGTTAAAGCTGTTAGCCGTGATTAATATTTGATATCTAATCACAATACCCAAATTTTCCATAATTCACAATTACAGACTTTTTTTCTTTATCGGAGCTATGAAAGATAACTTAAGACTAGCTAGTGACAAGACAAAAAAAGCAGATCTGCAAACCAGGATCAATACCATGGAACTACCAGAGCAGTTGAACCTGGTATTAATCACTCCTTGGGAAAGGCGATTTGAACTAATCACGTCGTCTGAAAAGGCCGGGCAAATCGTTGCCAATATGCCGGTAGAGGAACTTTTCTGGACCATAAAGGCTACTGGCATAGAAGACTCCGGCATCCTACTTGGTCTTTCAACACCTGAACAGCTGCAGTTTATATTTGATCTCGACTGGTGGCTAAAGGACCGGCTGAGGGCAGACAAGATCGCCGCATGGCTCCTTGTCATGTTTGAGCTGTCTGAAAACAGCTGCAAGCACTGGCTTAAATGGATCCTTCATCAGGACCCTTGGCTATTTCCTGCATTGCTGAATGAATTCATCAGTGTGATTAAAAGACCCGACGATATGGATATCCAGGAGGCAAAGGATCGCTTGCCCCCATTCACCCTGGATAATGTATACTTTATTGACTTCAAGAAGAAAAAACTTGCACCTCTTTTTATGCGTCTGATAACCGCCATCTTGGAAGTAGATCCTGGAGGATATCGAGATATCTTTGAAACAATGCTATGGCAGACCCCTGGCCACAACCTGGAGACTGCCTACCGGCTCAGGTGTGGGCGCATTGGAGACTTTGGAATCCCAGACTACTACGACTCTCTTGATATATACTCACCCTTAAAGCCCGAACAGATGCACATCATGGACTTGGACGATCCTGTCCTGAAGGCCCTGCCTGTTAACTACGACATGCCTCCCTTTGTCCCGACTCTGTATGTGACAGAGTTTCCTGTATTACATGAGGCTGTTGGCAGGCTCGCTGGCAAGCCTATTATGGAAAGAATAGTGCGGGAAGCAACAGGGGTTGCAAATAAGATACTGATGGCAGATTTGGTTGACCTGGACGATCCGGAACAACTTCAAGGGGCTTTAAAAAAGGCCTTTTCCATGATCAACCTTGGGGTTGAGTACCTGTCTGATAAACTTCACAGGCAACCTTATCAGATCCTTGCCACCCACTATCTTGAAGAGATTGCAAGGTTAAGCTCTTGGCTACTCCTTCATTCGGGCACAGAGGCAAAAAGGCTTTTAAAGGACCAGCGATTTGAGGCCCTGCCACATTATCTCAAGCAGGCTGTAGAAGAAGCTGCCAAAAGACCGTCCATGCTTTTCATTCCACAAGAGGGCTTTTCTGCCCTTGTGACAACCTTGTCAGACCTTCATAATCTGGAAAAGCTGGTGGATGAGGCAGTATCGTGGCATAAGGTTATTGACTTTCTGGTACCGTCTTTTGACAAATGGCCTCTTGAAATAGGCTGGGAAAAGACAAACATGCTTGCACCGGAAGAGCTAGCTGCAGACAGTGCACTTGCAACA
>Ga0256835_1000335_pt1 | contig 36542 bp, 38 predicted proteins | sample PIR30metaG_FD_185972 | JGI IMG/M metagenome (GOLD analysis project Ga0256835, IMG submission 185972) | Hydrothermal vent microbial communities from East Pacific Rise, Pacific Ocean - PIR-30 | ecosystem: Environmental > Aquatic > Marine > Hydrothermal vents | place: Pacific Ocean: East Pacific...
AATATCCTGGTAGGCTCCACCAATCCAGAACCATACTTTATCTTTTTTAATAGGTCCACCAATGTTTAAGCCATAATCTCCTATGTAATGAATTTTGTTTCCCTGTTTTAGACCTGCTTCTTCAAGGTCAGGTGTCATATTATCGCTTTGAAGTGATTCTGATGTAATGTAAGTTCTACCGCCTCCGAAGAGTTTGTTACTACCTCTTTTTGTAACAAAGTTAATCTGAACTCCTGCTGAAAAAGCGGAGATATCATTGGCTGCTGTCTGAATCTGGATTTCTTCGAAACTGTCAAAATCATAATATTGAGGAGCTGCTCCAACAGCTATCTGGTCGGTTACATTAACTCCGTCCATATTCCAATTCGCACCAACTCTTCCCACTCCTCTTGAAACAAAATTTGACTGCTGTCCGGATTCCGAACCTCCGACATTTTCCCTATCCATGACAATACCGGGTGTTAATTCCATTATAACAAAAGGATCCCTTGCTGTTGGAAGTGCCTGAAGTTCTTCACTTGTGAGGTTTGTAGCTGTTGTTGTTTTTCTTGTGTCAATAACAGGAGGAGTGGCTTTTACGACTATCTCCTCTTTTAGTGTTTTAGGTACCATTTTGACTTTTAATGTTACATTTGAACCAACGCTGACTGTTATATTTTCCCTCTTTACAGTGGAAAATCCCGATAATTCAGCTATTATACTATACTTTCCCGGGGGTAAAGACAAGAATCTAAAAACTCCCTTTGCTGTGGTAATTGTTGTTATTTTACCTACCTGATCTGATACGAGAGTAACTGTTACTCCCGGAATAGGAAGATTATTTTCATCAACTACTGTACCGTAGATATTACCTGTTTGAACCTGAGCAAAGGAAATACTCGCCAAGATAAAAAATAATGCGAGTGTAATTGCTAAATGCTTACGCAAAATACACCTCCTTATAAAGTTTGATAAAATAAAGTTGCAAGAATTATTCCACCATTAAAATATTACTATTCTTGAATTAGGAGCTTAATTATAAATAATTTATCCAAAAATTTGGACTTTTTATCCAATTTTTTGGATTTTTTTTATTACATAAGAATCTTCCAGATCATTTTGTCCTTTTTGTTATATAAGAATATATTTCCTCTGGACGGAACAAAAATAAAATTTCTTCCTGTCCATTTTTTTAATATGTAAGAAAATTTATCATTATCTATTATTCTCAGTCCATTTTCAGAAAGGATTAAAATTTCGTCATTTTTATTTAAAGTTATATCATAAGGATTTTTTATTTTAACTTCTTCTGCCCAACCATTATCTCTTCCTCTTCCGTTTATCCCTGCCAGTGTAAAAACCACCCCCGAAGGGGTTAAACTTCTTATGGAAAAATTATCTGCATCTAAAAAAACAAGCTCATCCCTATAATTCCTAAGGGCTTTTAATGGGTTGCTTACCAATGAAAGGAGTCCTGTTCCATCTCTGAACCCTGCCTTGTTGTTTTTACCTGCTTTTTTCTGGATTCTTTTTTTTCTTAAATCTATGTTTATTATTATGTGTTTTGAAAAAACTCCTGCATAAAGATTATTTCTTACTCTTACTAAAAAGGATAATTCTGCCTTATTCAGATATTTTTTAAATCCTTTAAAATTTGAGAGATTGTATGTTTTTTCAATTTTAAAAGTTTTTCCATTGAGTATATTGAGTTTTGCTTTGTTGTAGAGATAGATTTTATTATTTAAGCCTTTAGCTAAAAGCACTCTTTTATTTTTTAATTTTAAATGTATTTTTTTATTTTCCTTCTTTTTTGTTTTAAGGTCTAAAAGAATAATTTTACCTTTTTCTGTTGTAAAGATAATTCTGTTTTTTTTAAGTGCGAGGAAGTTTGATTTTATTCTTTCCTTTATTTTAATGTATGGAGTAAATTTCATTCTTTTACTCATATTGAAGTAAAAAAACTCTTTGTTGATTTTTTTATAATTTTTGTAGGCTTTGTTAGCTATGTATTTTTGAAAAAGAGCAATTGTTTTTTTACCTGGAAAAGATTTACCCCAGTTTTCAAGAGCTGATTCCGTTTCTTTGAGAATTGAATCTTCGAGGGTAAATATTTTTCTTAATAAATTTGGAGAGTTTTCTCCTGCGAGATAGGAAACATCAAGAGTATAAGCTTTGTCATGCGGATAAATATATGAATAAATTTTCATCTGTTCAAAATTGAGAGGGGAATGCTTGTAATTTTCAACTAATCCCGGAACATTTCCTGCTTTTACCCATAGAGGGATAGCGCTACCTGTTAAAGGATTTCCTAATATTATGTAAAAAGTTGAAAGATACTCAGGCTCATCAGGTTTTACTCCTCTAAAAACCATGCTTGAGACAGAATAAGGTCTGCAAATAGAATCTTTTGTGTAATAAAATCTTTTATCACCTCTTTTAAATCCCTTTTTATAGTCAAAAATGGTTCCATCCTTATCCTTTATATCCCTGAAAACATTTTTTAAAAGAAAATTAACATCCAGTTTGCCTTTAAGTTCTTTTTCAAAAATTTCCTTTTCTCTTTTAAATCTTTTTATTCCGACACTTCCTCCTCCCGAAAATGAAAAATTGGTTCTGAGTAAATATCCTTTTGGAGATTTATTGGCATCAAATTTTTTATAATTGTTTGATGATGTTTCAAAAATAGCTGCTCCTCCATGAGAGTCTATGACTCCAAAATTTGCCGCAAGATCATATTTACCTAAAAGTCTTTTTAATAAACTTTCAAACTCTTCTATTGTTGCGCACTCTTCAAGAGCTTTTTTCATCAGTCTGCCATTGTCAAAGCCTCCTGTTTTTCCAAGATCATAGGCAACAGAGTTCATTATTGCAAACCCTCTTTCATTCATCCCTCCATACATGGAGGAAGGGATACCTCTACTGAATAATCCGAGATAGCTATATCCATTGCTTATAAAATATCTTACGTAGTTTTCAAAGCCTGAAGAATCCCTGTTTTTCCAGAGAAGGGGTCTTCCGTCAGCAGTAGCCTTTCCTGAAGCCACTCCTACGGTGCAGGGGAGAAGAAAAGTATTTATGATTATAAGCACTAATGGAATTAAAAGTACCGTTTTTTTCATTTTTTTTCTCCTTGCGATTTTTTTATTTTATATACTATTATAAAAATTTTTCTTATACAAGTTTGAAGTTTGATTTGACTTAATATTATTTTTTATTTAAAATCTAAAAAGGAGGCTAAAAATGGGTGAACAAAGAAGTAGAGCATTTTACTTAAATTTAAGAGAAAAAATAATGAAATGGGCTGAGAGAAAAGGTGTTAGGGAGAAGAGTGTTTTTAAGTATATTGTCGCTGCCCCTGATTTTTTCTATCTACTTTGGAAACTTTCAACAGATAAAGAACTTCCTGCTGAAGATAGACTTCTGGTAGGAGTTGCTCTTTTCTACTTTATATCACCTTTTGATCTTTTCCCGGAAGGAGTTATGGGCCCGATAGGCTATCTGGATGATATTGCGATAGCAGCTTATGTTATAAAAAAGATAATAAATAGAGCAGGGGAGGAAAAAGTTAAGAGATACTGGCTTGGTGATGAAGACCTTTTGCTTTCAATAGAGAGAATACTTGGTACAGTTGATCGATATCTGGGTTCCGGTCTGTGGAAACGATTGGTTAACTTTATTGAAAAGAGAGAGCAAAAATATTATGGCAGGAAAACTGCTACAGAAGAGGGGAAGAAGAGTAAAGAGTTATCTTTAAAAGTAAAAAAAGAAGCAGAAAGAGAAACAAAGACAAGAAAGAGTAGAAATACAACTAAGAAAGTAACAAAAAAGAAAGCAAAAAGAGGAAGGCCGAAAAAGTCTTCTGGAAAAAACAAGGAGGAAAAATGATTAAAAAAATTAGTTTGTTTTTTATTGTCTTTTTTATTGTAATTGTTTTTGCTATTTCAGGATACTACATTGAGCAAAAGAGTGAGACAACTTCACCGCAGGGTACAAAAACTTCGATTACAAAGCTCTGGTACAATCCTTCAATGATTAGGACTGATTCAGGAGATAATATTACGGTTATTAATTATCAGAATAATACAGTTTTGATTGTTAATAAACAGAGAAAAACATATTCCACCCTTGATATGGCAAAGTTCAAACAGATGACAGGAATGATAATAAACATGTTAAAGCAATTTTCAAAAGATAAGAATGCAGGGATTAAAGTTAAAGTTACAGGGGAGAGAAAAATTATAGATGGTTATAAATGCTATAAAGTTCTTACCGATATTTACGGGATGAAAAGTGAAAGCTGGGTTACAAAGGACATTAATATACCTAAGGACCTTTTTATAAAGAGTTATGAAATGATGCTTCCTGAAGAGGATTTGAAAAAATTGCTTAATAATCCTGAGTTTAAGAAGATTGAGGGCTTCCCTGTTGAAAGTACTCAGACTGCAAGTTTTATGGGCCAATCATCTGTTACAAAGACAAAACTTATAAGATTTAAAAAAATGACTATTCCTCTCTCGGTTTTTAAGATTGATCTAACCGGTTATCAAAAAAAGAGTCTTAATATGATGGGAGGAAAATGATAAGAACACCTGTTGTAGCTGGCAAGTTTTATCCTGATGATCCGGATACCTTAATTCAGACTATTAAGGTAAAGGTTGTAGAAGTAGAAGAAAAGTTAAAAGCAAAGGGAGTGGTGAGCCCCCATGCCGGTTATTTTTACTCGGGAAAAGTTGCCGGGGAGGTTTTCAGCAATATTGAAATTCCTGAGAATGTAATTATAATAGGTCCTAATCATCAAGGAGTAGGACAGTTTTATGCCCTTTCTGGGAGTGATTATTGGGGCACTCCTCTTGGTATTGTTGAGGTGAATAAAGAATTGATTGAGAAAATAATTAAATATACACCTTATGTATACATAGATGAAACAGCTCATATGTACGAGCATTCGATAGAAGTTCAGATTCCGTTTTTACAATTCTTCAGAGAAGATGTAAAAATAGTTCCCTTTTCTATAATGGGTTATGATTTAAATGAGATTCTCCTTATAGGGAGAGGACTGAAAAAGGCAATAGAGGAATATGGAAAGGATGTTTTAATTGTAGCGAGCAGTGATTTTAGTCACTATGTCCCTCAGTGGGAAGCAGAGGAAAAGGATAGACTCGCAATTGATCAAATTTTATCAGTTGACCCTGAAGGTTTGTGGAAAAAGGTGAAAGAGAAAAGAATATCAATGTGTGGTGTCGCTCCTGTAACTATAATGTTAGAAGCTATTAAAAGAGATAATTTAAAAACTAAATTGATTAAATATACAACTTCAGCGGAAGCTTCAGGGGATTCCTCAAATGTAGTTGGCTACGCAGGTATAGTTTTATATTAAATAAAAGAGTTTTTTATCCATTTAAAAGGACTCTATAAGGGAGCTCCTGTCCGCGTGAAATTCCTATTCTTCCTGTAAATTTTAACTTGGAAGGAGGAATCCTTTTCCCGTAAAAAAGTTTTAAAGGGGAGGATGGCGAATAAATTTTGTATCCATTGAGCTTATCTGTAATTCCTAACGCAATAGAGAGTTTCCCGGGCCCATCTGTTAATCCTTTGAGTATATTTTTCCCTCTTCTTTTTTTCATTATATCCACTCCTATCTCCGGTAAAATGGACCTTACCAAAATAGCTCCGGCTTTCTCTTTTGGTTCTGTTATTATGTTCAGAAGAAAGTACATCCCATAGTTTAAATAAACGAATATTGTCCCCTCTTCATCGTACAAAGGGCTACTTCTTTTTGTGCGCTTTCCGCCGTAAGCAAAACTTCCGGGATCATTTTCTCCTAAATATGCTTCAGCTTCCACTATCATCCCTCCTGTTTTAACTCCTCCAATCTCGGAAACCAAATTCATTCCTATGATTTTTTTTAAAATATCAAGTGTGTTACTTTTGAAAAAATCCTTTTCAACCTGTTTCATAGACACACCTGTAGAGTTCAGATAATTGATAAATAGATAATTGCTCCGCTCTTTTTTCTATTAAATCATTTTCTTTCAAAATTTTTAGCTCTTCAACTGTTAAGTTATTTTTTAATTTTTTTCTCCTTTGGTTAAAAAGTCTATCTAAAAAGGATTTGAATTGTTCAGGGTTTTTTAATTTCAAAAGAGGTTTTTCTCTTTTTTTTATTACAAGGGCTGAAGAATCAACAAGTGGAGGAGGGTTAAAACTTCCCGGAGATAGATGAAAGGCTATTTTCATGTCAAAAAATATTTGAAGGAGTATGGAAAGTGGTGAATATTTTTTAGAATTTTCTTTTGAAACTATTCTTTCGGCAAGCTCTTTTTGAATGACAATCACGCCCTCTCTGAATGTTTCTCTGTACTTAAATATTTTTAAAAGTGTTGGGGATGAGATTTTGTAAGGAAGATTGCTTACCAATTTAAAATCTTTCTTTAATAATGAGTCAAGGTCTATCTTAAGAAAATCTCCCTCTATTATTTTGAGCTTTTCAAACTTTTTTTTAAGTTCTCCCGCAAGTTTTTTATCAATTTCAATTGCCACAAGGTTTTCAGTTTTTTTAAGTATAAACTCTGTTAAAATACCCTTGCCCGGCCCAATTTCTATAACAAAATCACCTTTTTTTATTTCAATAAGATTTACGATTTTTTCAGCAAGTCCTTTATTCCAGAAAAAGTGTTGTCCCCAATGTCTTCCCATTAAAATTCTTTCACTATGATGGTCTCTTTTCTATCCGGCCCTGTCGAAATTATTGAGACAGGTACCTTTAAGTAATTCTCTATATATTTAATATAGTTTTGAGCTTTTTGGGGTAGTTTGTTATATTCCGTAATTCCTGAAGTTACGTCTTTCCATCCTTCTACTTCATCGTAAATAGGTTCGACTTCTTCTAATATCCAGCTCTCAGTTGGAAAATTTTTTAGTGTTTTGCCTTTGTATTTATAACCCGTACAAACTTTGATTTTTTCAAATGAATCCAGGATATCTATTTTTGTTAATACAATGGAGTTTACGCCGTTCAGCTTGACCGAGTATTTGAGTGCGAAAAGATCAAGCCATCCGCATCTTCGTGGTCTTCCTGTTGTTGCTCCGTATTCCTTTCCTTTTTCTCTCATAGTTTTTTCATCTTTACCTGTTGCCTCTGTTGGAAAGGGGCCTTTTCCCACTCTTGTTGTATAGGCTTTAACTATGCCTATTACCTTGATATTCGCATCAGGACCAATCCCACTTCCTGTAAAAATTCCACCTACCGTGGGATGCGAGGATGATACATAAGGATAAGTTCCATAGTCTATATCAAGCAAAACTCCCTGGGCCCCTTCAAATAAAATTGTCTCTCCCTTCTCTTTTGCATCCTGAATTATTGGAAATGTATCACTTATGTATTTTAAAAGTTCCTCTCTTATCTCCATAAGTTCTTCATATATTTTGTTAGATTTGAGAGGCTCTTTCCCTATTCCTTTTAAAAATAGGTTTTTTATATTTACCAGATATTCGAGTTCTCTTTTTAAATATTCAGGATTATAAAGACTGGAAAGCTTAATCCCCCTTCTTCCAGCTTTATCTTCATATGAAGGCCCTATTCCTCTTTTTGTTGTTCCGATTTTTTGGTCTCCTCTTATTTCCTCTTCGATAATTGCATCTATCTTAGAATGAAATGGTAAAATCATATGCGCATCTTTGCTTAAGTATAATCTTCCCTCTGTTTTAATCCCAAATTTGTTCAATTCTTTTATCTCTTTTAGAAATGCGTAAGGATCCACAACCACACCGTTTCCTATGATGCATTTTGTGTCACTGTGAATAATCCCTGAAGGTATTAAGTGAAGTACTATCTTTTTGTCTCCTATGATAACAGTGTGTCCTGCATTATGTCCGCCTTGATATCTTACTGTTAATTTTATCTTTTCTGATAAAAGATCAACTATTTTTCCTTTCCCTTCATCTCCCCATTGTAATCCTATTACTGCATAATTATTTCCCATTTCTTCCTCCATTAATTTTTAATCGGGCGATTTAAAAAATTATTCTTTGTAATATTTGCTCCAAAAAGAATTATATTTATTCCTATAACTACAATTGTTCCTCCTATTAGCTGTTTGGAGGAAAGAGGAAGTTTCAATATGAAATATGTTCCAATAGCTACTAAAAAAGGTTGAATTGATCTGATTATTGAAACAGTTCCTGCTTTCATATAAGACAGAGCCTTAAAAAGTAAAAACATTCCAAGAATAGGGCCTGCAAAAGAGCCTATCAAAAGATTTATCATTTCTTTTTTGGCAGGAAATTGAAATCCGCCTTTTATTAAAATAAAAAGTGCATACACTGTAAATAAAAAATATACTCTTAAAATTGTGATTAAAAGGGATGGTATTTCTGTGGATTTTTTTCTTACCAAAACTGTATTGAAAGCGAAAATCAAAAGCATAATGAACAAAATGAGAAGGTAAAAAGGTTTTACTTCAGGTGTTGTATATGTGATTATAGCAACTCCTATAATTGCTATAACAGCTCCGATTCCTTCTATTAAATTAAATCTTTCATTTAAGATAAAGTATCCCACAATTACTACTAAAAGGGGAGTGATACTTCCCAAAAATGAGACAACAGATGGATTGAGCTTTTTTATCAGGTAAAAGAACAGAAATGTTCCGAATGATTCGGCAATTGCAAAATATGAAAGAAAACCTATGTGTTTTTTTATTATTTCCACATATTTTTTGAAGATTTTCATCTTTATGATGAAAAAACTTCCCCATACAGAAGCAAGTCCGAACCACCAGAATAGGAAAAGCTCGGTTGATAGTGTATTTTGGATTAATTTGGATATAATATAAACAACTGTTACAGATAAAGCTGAGGTTATGGAATAAAAAAAGCCTTTCACAGGATGGGTTTTTAACTCTTTGCTCATCCGCTATTTTAAATAAATCTCAGCTAAAAATCAAATTTGCCTTAAAGAGTATTAAAGTAAAAGAGGAAGAATTTGTAAATCCTTTTATCGCTCTTTGCTAAAGAGCTCTTCTATATCAAGATCAGGATGAATAAATGATCCCGGAAAAAAGTATTTTATGAGTTTTTCTTCAGGTAAATTTTCTCTGTTTTTGAGCTCTTCATACTGCTTTTCCATATATCCTCTGATTATGAAGAATATTCCTCTGTCAAAAAATGAGTGAAAGGTTGTTTGAAGTTCAAGGGCCGTTTGAAGAGCTATAGTACTATCAAATATGTTTTTTTCCAGAATTGTTTTCCAGAGAATTCTTTTTAAAAGGTAAACAGCGTATTGAACTTCACAGAGAGGAAATTTCTCTTTGTATCTTTCTCTTCCTACTCCAGCAAAATACTTTCCTATTTTATTTTTTGAAATATCCTCTTTCAGGAATATTATAAGGTTTTCGATAAGTTTTTTACTCCTTTTTTCAAGTTCTCCGTCTGTCAGTTTCTGGTATGTTCTCATATATTTTGATGCTCTTGTTTCATTAACCCACATTTTGGCAATTAAATCCTTTTTTTCTTCAATAAAACTTACAAGACGGCGGTAAACCATTGTTACCTCCTTCCATTATCTTTATATATATTAATATAGTGCAAAAAAAGAAAAAGGCAAGATTGTTTTAAAACCGGAAAAATATATTGATATTTCATTATTTAATGAATTAATAAAATAAGAATATATTGACATGTTAAAATTTTTTTCATATATTAAGATATTATGGCTGGTAATGACTCTTTTTATGAGTATTATTCTTTGATTTGTAGGACCATTACAACTCCATCAAGGCTTAAGATATTGGAAGCAATAGGTTTGAAAAAGATGAATGTCTCCGAAATATATGAAGCTACCGGACTTTCGAGGAGTAATCTTTCAAATCATTTGGGAGCTCTTTATAAAATAGGGATATTAGGTAGAGAGAAAGTTGGCAACTATATTTACTATTACCTTGCCCAGCCTGAAATTTTAAAGGTAATGGAAATGATGATGGACATAGTGCGAAAAATTTCAAAGGAAAGACATAGCTTTGTAAATAATGGTGAAAATTGTGAGAGTGTAAATGGAAAAGATTAATTTTTACCTGATTTTTGCGAATCTTTTAGATTATCCTGATGAGAAAAAATTATCTCTCTTTGAAAGATTCGAAAACATTGTTGGTCTACACTATACTGGTGAAATCCCTCCTTTGGAGAATTTAGAAATAGAATATACAAAGCTTTTTGTTAATGCTCATCCGTATCTTCCTGCTCCTCCCTTTGCCTCAGTTTATTTAAATTCTGAAAACCTTTATGATGAAATTGAATCATTTTACCAGAGTGTCGGATATGGAATCGAAACAAGGGAATTTCCTCCAGATTATCTGATTTATGAGTTAGTGTTTCTTTCAAATTTATTTAATGATGAAAATTACAAAGCTGAAAGAAAATTTTTGATATCACATTTTTTACCATGGTTTGAAAAATTTGTTAAAAAAGTTAAGGAAAATGATGAGACCGGATTTTACTCTTTTATTTGCGAAAAAATTAATATCTTTTTAAATAATAGATTAAAGGAGTTAAAAGATGGGGAAACCAATCTCCAGAAGAGAGTTTTTTAAAAGATCGCTCCTCGGTGCAGGAGCAATAGGTGTTACGGATTACTCTTATGTGTTCAAAAAGTTTCCTCCGGGAAAGGCAGGCAGGGAAGATGTTGAGCTGATTCCTTCTATTTGTGAAATGTGCTTCTGGAAGTGTGGGATTATTGGGAAGGTTAAAAATGGAAGGCTTTTAAAGATTGAAGGAAATCCCAGGAACCCTCACAATGGTGAAAAGATTTGTGCAAGAGGGAACTCTGGTATAATGCAGCTTTATGATCCTGACAGACTTAAGTATCCATTGTTAAATGTTGGGAAGAGAGGGGAGCCCAAGTGGAAAAGGATTTCATGGAAAGAGGCTCTTAATAGAATTGCTGAAAGGATGCTTGAGTATAAAAAAAAGTATGGGGCAAGAAGTATAGCCAACTTGTCTCACGGCTCATCCTCTATTCCGATGAGAAAACTTTTGAAAAATTTTGGTACTGACAGAATAGCTCATGCCTCTTTTGATCAGTGTAGAGGAAACAGAGATGTTGCTTTTGAGCTTACCTTTGGTATGGGAGCTGGTTCTCCCGAAAGAGTGGATTTGATAAATGCAAAAGCCATTCTCTTAATAGGCTCTCACATAGGAGAAAATGTTCATACTTCCCTGGTAAAAGAGTTTATAGAGGCAGTTGAAGGAAGAAAGGCGAAGCTCGTTACGGTTGATCCGAGATTTTCGATGATTGCAGGTAAATCGGATTACTGGCTTCCTATCAAACCGGGAACTGATACAGCTTTGATTTTGACTCTTATAAATTATATTATTCAGCACAATCTTTATGATAGGGAGTTTGTTAATAACTATACTTATGGTTTTGATAAATTAAAGGAAGAGGTGAAAAACTATACTCCTGAATGGGCTGAAAAGATTACAGAGATAAAGAAAGAAATAATTATTGAAATAGCGGAACTTTTTGGAAGGAGTAAACCTGCTGTTACAATATTCCCTGGAAGACAATCAACATGGTATGGAAATGATACTCAAAGAGTAAGAGCTCTTGCAATTCTTGCCTCTATTTTAGGGGCAGTAGGTAGAAGGGGAGGTTACTTTTTCCCGACTAAGATTAAGTTGAAAGGATGTCCATGTCCCAATAAAATTGAAGGGGAAGATTTTCTTTGTGATACAAGTGAATATCCTTTTATGGAGACTACTACCGAATGCATTAGAGAAGCTACTTTGAATGATGAAGTTAAGATGTGGATTGTCTATGGTTCCAATATAATACACAATACACCGAATCCACAGAAAACAATAAAAGCCATTAATAAACTCGATTTTATGGTTGTTGTTGATATTAAACCAACAGAACCATCTCTTTATGCTGATATTGTTCTTCCGGAAGCCACTTATCTTGAAAGATATGATATTCCCTTTATGGTTGCTGATTCAAGGACTCCATTTATTCAGATAAGAAGACCTGTGGTTCAACCACTTTACGAATCAAAAGATCCATTTTATATAGTAAGTGAACTTTCAAAGAGGCTTGGGCTTAAAGATTGTTTCCCATGTGAAACCATGGAGGATTATCTTAATCTTGCTCTTTCTTCAATAGGGACAAACTTGAGAAAATTAGAGAAGGAAGGAGGGGTTTACAGGTATGAAGGAAAACCTTTTCTTGATGATTTTGGAGGAAATTACAGATTTCCCACACCAACAGGGAAGATTGAGCTTTATTCAACTAAGTTAAGCTTGAATGATAAAGACCCGATTCCCAAATACGAACCTGTGGAAGATCCTCCGAAAGGATGGGCAAGGTTGAGTTACGGAAGATCGCCTGTTCATACTTTTTCAAGAACTGAAAATAACAAATGGCTTCATGCTCTCAATCCTGAGAATGACCTCTGGATTAATGAAGAAGCTGCAAAAAGTATGGGATTAAAAGATGGAGAGTATGTAAGATTAAAAAATCAGGATGGAGTTGTTTCTGATCCTGTTAAACTTAAAGTTACTCCGGGGATAAGACCTGATATGGTTCATACATATCATGGTTTTGGTTCTCAATCCCCATTCTTAAGGTTGGCATATAAAAAGGGAATGTTTGAAAATGCTCTTATCACAAAAATTGTTCTTGATCCGATAATGGGAGGAATGGCAAAAAGAATCAATTTTGTGAAAATAATCAAAGATGGGAAAGAGATTGATTTCCCTGTAATAAAACAAAAACCTTCCGGGTTTAAGAAAAAACCGGAAAAGGAGATAAAGATTAAATTAACCGCTCCTCTGCCCGTAGGCGGGCATGAAGAGGAAGAAGGAGGTTGCTAATGGCTAAGTATGGAATGGTCATTGACCTTGATCGCTGTGTTGGTTGTCAGGCTTGTATGGTTGCCTGTAAAGCTCAGTGGCAAACTCCTGAAGACTATTTCAGAACATGGGTTAAACATATAGGTCCTGTTCAAATTAAAGATGAGATGGTATTTACCTCTTATGTCGGTCAGTGTAATCATTGTGATAACCCCCCGTGTGTTCCTGCTTGCCCAACTCAAGCAACTTTTAAAGATACTGAAACCGGAATTGTTCTTGTGGATTATGATCTTTGTATCGGGTGCGGATATTGTGTCGAAGCATGTCCATATGGGGCAAGATTTATAAATCCTGTTACTAAGAAAGTTGAAAAGTGTGATTTTTGTTATCCGAGATTGGGAGAAGAGGATCCTGCTTGTGTAAAAACATGTATTGTTTCTGCGAAAGTTTTTGGGGATCTTGAAAACAAAGACTCTTATATCTCCAAGAAAATAAGTGAAGGTAATACTTATATAATTGCCACTAAAGAGGTTAATCCTGGTCCTAATGTTTATTATAAAGGTAGAAGAAGCAAAATTGAGGCTATTATAAAGAATTATCCACCTGAGAAAAAGGATACACTTCCTGCTAAAATCTGGTCAAATGTTTTAAGACCTTTTGTAATTTTAGGCGCAGGAGCAACCTTTATCGGTAGTCTTGTTGCCTTTCTGTTTCAAATAAATCAAGGAGAAAAGGAGGGTGAAGATGAGGAATGAGATTTTAGAGAAATACCTCCCTTTGACACCTGAAGAGAAGGAAGAGTTAAAGAAAAAAAGGATAAAAAAGCATCATGTTGCCACAATTTTTCTTCACTGGTTTAATATGTTGGTATGGCTTACAGAGCTTATTACAGGTGCTGCTTTAATAATTTCATCCAACTATATTTTTGTACCGAGGTTTTTTACCAAACTTGTAAGTGATATTTACGGAACGAGGGGTAATATAATAAGAACACATATTTTTGTAGGTGTCGTTTGGGCCATCGTTTTGATTTTGTATGCTCTTTTCGGATGGAGAAGATATTTAAAACCAACTTTAAAGGAGATTTTTGGGATAACCAAAGATGACATAGGATGGTTAGTATCAAAATTTGAAGAGGTCGCCCTTGGTAAAAAAGTACATTATCCTCCTCAGGATTCTTATAATGGAGGACAAAAACTTTTTGCCATAGTTGTAGCTCTTATGGTGCCAGTGATAATCATTACTGGTTTTATAATGGCATTTCACCTTTTAACTCCTGCTTTAATCAGATGGGCAATAATTATTCATTTTATAGCAGTTGGACTTGTTGTAATGGGATTATCTGTTCATATATATATGGCACTTCTCTATCCTCCTGAGCAAGAAGGTCTTTTTGGTATGATTCATGGCTATATTTCCGAATATTTTGCTTACCATCACCATTATAAATTTTGGCGTAAAAAGAAAAAGGGGCTTGATAAACCTGCAGAACTTCCACCAAAAAAAGATCTTTCTCCCATAAAAGCAGGTATCTTTTTGGGTGTTGTACTTTTCTTCTCCTTTTATTTAACCGGTTTTGGGCTTGGCTCTTCCGGTTTTGTGCAGAGAACACTTGTGGCTATCTTTGGTGCATTTGCTCCGGAGAGTGTAAAAAATCACCCCTATATGGGGCATTATTGGGGTGTTTATCCTCTGTGGAATTTCTTAGTGTTTATGGGGTTTGGAGTTATTATTGGAACTCTTTTTGCAATGTTTTTGTCAAATCATAAATTTAGATTCAGAATTGAAAAGGGAGATAAAATATCAGATATTCAAAGACTTATTTATGCTGTAATTGGGGGAATTATCGTGGGATTTGCCACAAGAATTGCCGGAGGATGTACTTCCTCTATGGCTCTTTCAGGTGGCTCTGTATTTTCTCCCGGAGGGTGGCTTTTTATGATTTTCCTCTTTGTTGGAGGATACCTGGGAGCTTTCTTTTTTAGGAGGTTATGGAAATGATAGGTCCTCTTTATAAAGTTTTAGGTTGGAGTCATGGAACTTTGCTTGTACTTGCTCTTATTGTTGGGTTTTTCTTTGGTTACGCTCTTTATAGATCAGGTTTTTACAGTGCAAAAAAGTTAGCAGGTGTTTTTTATCTTTATGATTTTGCTGTATACAAGGTTATATTTGTTGGAATCATTGCTGCAGCCCTGCTTTTGTGGCTTTTTTCAGGGATAGGGTTATTGAAATTTGAGCTTTTAAGCTTTCATCCATCATACCTTATTTCGGCAGCAATAGGAGGTTTTATTTTTGGTATAGGATTTTCAATAGGTGGATTTTGCCCCGGAACTTCTCTTGTAAGTGCTGTTACCGGAAGTTTTGATGCAATGGCTTTTTTTGTGGGGGTTTATCTCGGAATTGCAATATGGGATTTGGGTTATCCTTTTTTATTTAAAGGTTTAAATCATATTGGAAAGATAGATGCCAAAACATTGATGGAGGCCTGGGGGGTACCTTATATTGTTCTGATTATAGTTGCTTTGATTATTGCTGTTGTAACATTCCCTGTTGTAAGTAAAATTGAAGATAAAAACAAATAATAAAGGAGGGATAAAATGAAAAAGAGACTTATTATTTTTTCAATTGTAATTTTGATGGTTTTTTCTGTATATGCGCAGATTAAACCAGCGAGGTATTTTGTTGAAAGAGCTATTGCAAAAATTAATATGATAACTCCTCAGGAAGCAAAAGCCATGATGGACAAAGGGGGAGTTATTGTAATTGATGTTAGAACAGAGAAAGAGTATAAGAGAGGAACAATACCTGGAGCTATGCACATTCCGCGAGGATTACTTGAATTTAAGGTGTATAAGGTTATTACTGATCCTAATCAAAAAATCATAATCTTTTGCAAATCAGGGGGAAGAGGAGCCCTTGCTACTTTAAGATTAAAAGAAATGGGGTACAAAAATGTATATAATATAAAAGGAGGTTTTAAAGGCTGGAAGAAAGCAGGTTTACCTGTTGGAAGAGGGAAATAATAAAGTATACTTATAAATAAAAATTTAATCTAAAAATTTAATCGGGAGAAAGATATGAAGGTAGGTGTGGTAGGTGTAGGTTACTGGGGAAGAAACATAGTTAGAAACCTTGTTAATTGCCCAAAGGTAGAAAAAATATTTGTTTTTGACAAAAATGACAAAAAGAGAAAAGAGATAAAAAGATATTATCCTTCGGTAGTGTTAATTGAGAGCATGGAGGATCTCCTTAATGCAAATAGTGAAATTGTGTTTGTTATAACTCCTCCTGAAACTCATTTTGAGCTTGGGAAAAGAGTTTTGGAAAGAAACAAACATCTTTATCTTGAAAAACCTTTTGTTTTATCTTTGAAAGAAGCTGAGTTCTTAATAAAGGAAGCTGAGAAGAAAAATTTAAAAATAATGAGTGGACATACTTTTTTGTATAGCCCACCAGTTAGAAAGATAAAAGAGCTTATTGATTCAGGAGAAATTGGAAAAATAGAATTTATATCATTTAGAAGAATTAATCTGGGAATTCACCGACAGGATGTGAATGTCTTGTGGGATTTGCTTCCCCATGATCTTTCGATGATTTTTTACTGGTTAGATTTTAATGTTGAAATTTTGGAGTCAAAAACTTTATTAAAGACAACTGTTGGAGAGCATCCCGATGTTGGATTTGTAATGCTTAGATTTTCTGATAATATCATTGTAGAGGGGATTGTAAGCTGGCTTTCTCCTCGTAAGATAAGAGAGACTATTATTGTAGGAAGTAAAAAAATGATTCTTTATAATGATACTGAGGCTGAGGAAAAAATTAAGGTTTATGATAAGAAAGTTGAAGAGTTGGAGCCCTCTGACTTTGGAGAGTATCAGCTTGCATATCGAGTAGGGGATATTATAGTCCCCTCACTCGATACTTATGAGCCTCTTTCTTTGATGGTAAAAGATTTTATATCTTCTATTGAGGAAGATAAATCTCCTCTATCGGATGGGAACCTGGGATTAAAAATTGTTAAAAGTATTGAAAAAATATTAAAAAGTTGAAATCTTTATTTTTTTTTGCTATTATTAAAATATGGAGGGCTAGATGAGTGTAGATATTGAAGCATTATTGGGTAGGGAAAGTGATTATCTTTTAAATTATGAAAGTAAGACTATTCCTAAAGATCAGCTTCATCTTCCGGGGCCGGATTTTATCGAAAGGGTAATGGTTAATAGCGATAGATCTCCTGCTGTGTTGAGAAACATGGCATTAATTTTTAATCATGGAAGATTATCAGGAACAGGATATCTTTCGATTCTTCCTGTTGATCAGGGGATAGAGCATAGTGCTGGTGCCTCTTTTGCCCCAAATCCAATTTATTTTGATCCGGAAAACATTGTGAAGCTTGCAATTGAAGGTGGATGTAATGCAGTTGCTTCTACACTTGGTATTTTGGGGGCAGTTTCAAGAAAATATGCTCACAAGATACCTTTTATTGTGAAAATTAATCACAATGAACTTTTGACTTATCCTAATAAATATGATCAAGTTTTATTTGCTGATGTTGATCAAGCTTTTGAACTTGGTGCTGTTGGTGTCGGTGCTACTATATACTTTGGTTCTCAACAGTCTATGAGACAGCTTCAGGAAATAAGCCAGGCTTTTAAGTATGCTCATAGTCTCGGGATGGTGACTGTTTTATGGGCTTATTTGAGAAATTCTGAGTTTAAGAAAGATAAAGATTATCATCTTGCAGCGGATTTAACCGGGCAAGCAAATTATATTGGAGTAACTATAGAAGCTGATATAATAAAACAAAAACAACCTCAAAACAATGGTGGGTTCTTAGCACTTAACTTCGGAAAAACAAGTAAATTAATGTATGAAAAGCTCATGACAGACCACCCGATAGATCTTACCAGATATCAGGTTGTGAATTCATTTATGGGGAGAGCCGGCTTAATTAATTCAGGTGGCGCTTCTGGAAAAAATGATTTAGCACAGGCTGTAAGAACAGCTGTTATTAATAAAAGAGCGGGAGGTATGGGTTTAATTACAGGAAGAAAAGCCTTTCAGAAGAGTATGAAAGAGGGGGTTGAGATTTTAAATGCTATTCAAGATGTCTATCTTGATGAAAAAATAACAATTGCGTAAGGTGGGAAAGCTGTGTTTAAAAGGAAAAAAAGGCTTTATTTTTTATTAAACTTTACATTTGTGTTGAGAAAATTAGAAACGAAAATTTTTGAAATATTGAATTTTATTTATTTTAGAAAAAAATTTTTAAAATATATTGACTTTTTTGCAAAAAATAATATATTATTAAGAGTATAGAAAAAAGGAGAGAAGCGTGAGTTTGTTTAAAAAAAAGAATTTAGTTGGGCTTGATATTGGAAGCTTTGCTGTAAAGGTTGTGGAATTAATACCCAAAAAGAAAGGTGGAAGAGAGATCTACGAGCTGGCCGGACTTGGATATGAACCGCTACCTCCTCAGACAATTGTTGAAGGGACTATAATGGATTATACTTCCTTGGCTGAGACAATAAACAAGGTTTTTTCTAATGCTCATATTAAGAACAAGAATGTTGCAATAAGCTTATCGGGAACAGCTGTTATTACCAGAAAACTGATTCTTCAGAAAATGTCTGAAGAGGAATTGGAAGAATCTATTGAGTTTGAAGCAAAGGGACAGTTGACATCTCCTATTACGGATGTTTATCTTGATTATGATGTTGTTAATGAGGATGAGGAGAGGATGGAAGTTGTACTTGTTGCTATTAAGAGGGAAAAGGTTGATGAATATAGAGGCGCTGTGCTTCAAGCTGGTAAAAATGTTGAAGTCGTTGATACTGACCATTTTGCACTTGAAAATGCTATTGAATACAATTACTCTATACCTCCTGATACTACTTATGCTATTCTTAATGTTGGAGCATCTCTAACAAATATAGTAATTGTAAGAAATGGGGCTCCTATTTTAACAAGAGATGTGAATCTTGGAGGTGCGAATCTTACGGATGTTATTCAAAAGGAATTTCATCTTGATTTTGAAAAGGCTGAGAAAATAAAAAAAGGACAGACAGTTTCCGGAATTTCGGCTGAAGTAGTAGAACCAAGTTTAAGAGTCCTTTTTAATGATTTAAAGATGGAGACATTAAAAACCTTTGACTATTATCAAGCTATTTCTGTCAAGGATTCCATTTCTAAAATTTATCTCAGCGGGGGAAGTGCAAAGATGAAAAATTTATCCTCGTTTTTGGAAGAAGAATTGAGTCTTCCCGTGGAATTGGTTAATCCATTTCAGAATATTTACTACAATGAGAAAAAGTTTAACCCCGATTATCTTAATGAAATGGAAAGTACCTTTGTTGTTGCTGTAGGTTTGGCAATGAGAAAAATGGGAGAATAAAGATGATAAAGATAAATGTACTAAAATCAGAAAAAAGAGAGAAAGGTAAAAAGAAAAAAGCTTTTGTTACTGGAGAAGCTGACAAAAGATTGACAAATATGTTTGTTGGGGTGATGATTGTGACTGTGCTTATTATTGCAGCTATGTGGTATACCCAGAGCAGTAAAATGGATCAACTGAGACAGGATATAGATACTCTTACAGCAAAAAAGAATAGTCCTGAGTTGAAAAATGTTGAAAAAAGGTTAAAGGAGTTAGAGAGGAAGCAGCAAGTCATAAATAAAAAAATTGAGATTATTGATAGGTTGAAGAAGTATAGAACCGTACCTGTTGAGATAATAGATCTTTTATCTAAGAATATTCCTGATCAAGTTTGGTTTACTTTTATGAGTTACAAAGAGGGATTTGTTAAGATTAATGGTTATGCTTTTTCAAATGAATTAGTAGCACGGTTTATCACAAATCTTGAAAAAACTGATAAATTTTCTAATTTTAATTTGATAAATACAAAAAAGCTAAGAAAGGGTGGTGTTGAATTTTATAGCTTTAGCATGAATTTTAAATACAAGATGCCTGAGGTGAAATAATGGATATAAAAAGTTTGCCGTGGTATGGCCAGTTACTTGTTTTTGTTTTGTTGGGGTTATTGTTTATAGGAATTTATTATAAAATGTATTATAGCCCGGGGCAAGAAGAAGTGCTTTCTTTGGAAAAGCAGAAAGCACAGTTAGAGTCAGAGATAAAAACTCTTCAGAGAAAGAAGAGGGAAATTAATAAAATTCAAAGAGACATAGAGTTAAAAAAGGCTAATCTTGAAAAGCTTCAGGAAATTTTACCTAACAGAAAGGAAATCGCTAAAATTTTAACCATAATACAGGGGAGAGCAAAAGATTGTAATCTTTCGATTCTTAGTTTCACACCTCAAGGGGAAATTCCAAAGAGTATAATTATTAAGCAGAGGGTAACTGTAAGACAGGGGAATGTTGAAAGGACTCAATATAGAAATGTAGCAGTAAAAAATGTTTTTGCGGAATGGCCTATAAGTCTTACATTAAGAGGTGGTTATCATGACCTGGCTGTCTTTTTTGTACATTTGTGTAGTTTGTCCAGAATCTTCACAATCTCAAATTTTGAAATTAGAGCTCTTCCCAAACAAACGCGAAGCGAAACAATCTCTGCTCGAGTCTTAGCCAAGACTTATATATTTATTGAAAAGGAGAATAAAGGGCCCAAGGGAAAGAAAGTAGTTGTGGTGAGAAGGAGGTAGAAATGAAGGGAAGTAAAATTGTATCTATATTTATTATAATGTTTGTAATTATTAGTATGAGTGGAATTTCAGCTGTGCAAAAGACGGGAAAGAAATCTCCTCTTAAAAAACCTGTGAATAATTCATTTAAAAACATTTCTGATTCTAATTTGCTTTATAATTATGATCCGCAAAACAGAAGAGACCCTTTTTATGATCTTTTAAAGGGATTAAAAGCAGCTAAAAAGAAAGTACAGAAAGGTGTTAAACCCTTTTATATTACTGAAATTCAATTAACAGGGATAATTGGGTTTAAAGGACAGTATTCAGCTATGGTGGTGACTCCAGAAGGTGAAGCTTATTCTATAAAGAAGGGAGATAAGTTGATGGATGGAGTCGTTGAGGAAGTTGGGGCAGATTATGTAAAGTTTATTCAGGTTTTAAAATCGCCCATAATGCTGAAAAAAACGAGAGAAATTATTAAAAGAATAAATATAGATGAAAATTCGAAGGAATAATATTATGGAGGAGAAGATGAAAAAGCTTAAAGTGTTTACTATAGTTTTTGTGCTTATCTTCATCGGGAGCTTTTTGATGGCCTACCAGAATAAAATCGTGAAGACTTATTTTAAAAATGATGCAAAGAGCTTGAAAGTAGTTTTTGTGGGGACCAATGAATTTAGTGAAATACCTGATTTCTTTGAAAATGAAGGTGATACAAGAGAAATTGTTCTAAGGTTTAAAGGAGTTTCTGCAGATAACAATAGGAAAATTAAGGGTAGAGGAATTGTTAAAGGTATTTCTTTTGAAGAAAAGGGTGGAGAGCTTTACTCCCATTTAAAAATGGAGGCGTCCGCTCCTTTTAGAATTTACAAAAAGGGTACAAATGTTATCGTTGAAATTTATAAAACAGTAGAGCCTCCGGTTATTAAAGGTGAAACAAATGATATCCTTTTGAATGAACTTGCAATTGAAAATGTAGGAAATGATTTGAAGATACATTTAAAATTTAATGGGGATATTCCTACTTACGATGTTTTTTATGTTGATAATCCCAGAAGATTGGTTTTTGACCTTTATGACACCAGGAATAGAGTAAGAAAAAGTATTTTTTCTGTTCAATCCTCTGATATTTCAAGGGTAAGAGTGGGACAAAATAAAGTAGTCCCTCAGAAAGTTACAAGGCTTGTTTTTGATTTAAAAAAGGATGTTATTAATTATAGTGTTGATGAAAGTGGCGAAGAGTTGATAATAAATGTAAAGAGTAATGCGGTAAAGATTAAAAATGATAATTTTATAAAAGATAAGAAAATTAACAATGTGGTAAAAGAAGATAAGAAGATTATTGCTAAAGCTGTTGAAAAGGTAAATGAGAGAAAGATAAGGAAGGTGGAGAATAAGAAAATAAAAGTGGTCCCTATCGAAAAGGCAAATACAAAGAAATTTGAGGCAAAAACCATTCATAGCGAGGAGAGCATTTACAAAGGAGCTTTAATTTCACTCAGATTAAAAGATGCTGATATAAGAGATGTCTTAAGGGAAATAGCTGTTAGGGCTGGCTTAAATTTAATTATTGACCCAGGAGTTTCCGGTAAAGTTACCTGTGAATTAATTAAAATTCCGTGGGACCAGGCTCTTGATCTAATATTAAAGTCAAACAAACTTGGGAAAGTGCTGGAAGGGAATGTTTTGAGAGTTGGTAAAACTGAGGTTTTAGCAAGAGAGGAAGAAGAGAACAGAAAACTTATGGAAGCAAAAAAAATGTCAGGCCCGCTTAAAGTACTTACAAGAACATTATCCTATGCAAGAGTAAAAGCGGTAGAGCCACTGTTAAAAGCTCAATTAAGTAAGAGAGGTAAAATTTTAATTGATCAGAGAACGAATACTGTTATTGTGTCAGATGTTGTTCCCAAAGTAAAAGTTATTGACAAAATGATTGATATATTGGATACTCCAAACCTTCAGGTCAATATAAAAGCGAGAATTGTTGAAACAACATCTAATTATGCAAGGAATCTTGGAATTCAGTGGGGGTTTAAGGGTATAAGTAATTATTATTATGGAAACCAGACATCACTAAAATTCCCCAATAATATTACAGTAGCAGGCAATAGCGTTGCTTCTCAGCAAGGAATATACGGACCGTTGGGGGGCTATGCAGTAAATTTACCGGCTCCTGCATATTCAAGTGGAATAGGTCTTACATTGGGTAATGTACTTGATACTTTTAGATTGGATGCTGCTCTTACGGCTCTGGAGAATAAAGGTAAAGCTAAAATCCTCTCTATGCCAGAAGTTACAACACAAGATAACACCCGGGCAGATATTATTCAAGGTAAGATGATTCCTGTGCAAACAGTAGCATATAATACAGTGTCTACAAGATATGTGAATGCAGCTCTTGAACTTCATGTAACTCCCCATATAACAGCTGAAGGTACGATAATTATGACTATTGAAATAAGAAATGATAATGCTGACTTTTCAAATCTTGTAAATGGTATTCCTCCAATAATTACACAATCGGCAAAAACTTCGGTTCTTGTTAAAGATGGGGGTACGACCGTTATTGGTGGAATTTATAAAGTTGAAGATAGTATAACTAAAAATACAGTCCCAGGGTTGGGTAAAATTCCTATAATAGGATTTTTATTTAGAGGAACTCAAAGAGTTGGAACGAATAGAGAGTTATTAATATTTATTACTCCAAGAATTGTTAGATAGGGAGGAGAGAAAAATGAAGAAAATAAAAATAATTTTACTTTTTATTTTGTTAGGAGGGATGGTTCTTTTCTATTTTACTTCCTGTAATGCTATTGAAAATAAGACGCGATCCGGAAGTACACTAATTCTTGATAGTTTATTGGATAGTAAAGGGGAAAAAACAGTAATTGACTCCGATGTTTGTATATTGGATGAAAAAACAAATACATGCTCTTTTCAGGAAGATCTTGCAACAGCGACGGTTAGAAATGTTCCTCTTAATCCAGATGCAGATACTTCCTATTATGGAGATGTTATTATAAAGAGATATAGAGTTTCTTTTACAAGACACGATGGAAAGAATAAAGAGGGGGTGGATGTTCCTTATACCTTTGTAGAAGATATTAATGTGTCTGTAAAAATTAACGGAACAACAAAATTTTCTTTTGTAATAGTGCCGGTAAGAGCTAAACTTGAACCACCTTTGATAAGACTTGTTGGATTAAGCAATGAAAGCGTTATTCAGACGACTGCACATGTGACATTCTATGCAGAAGATATGGCAGGGCATCAAATGGAACTCAATGGCAACATTGATGTTTATTTTGCCGATTGGGCAGATGAGAAGAAGAAAAAAAATGGGAGGAGGTAAAATGAAGAATAAAATATCAATCTTTTTAATAATTGTTTTAAGTGTTTTTTTTATTAATTATTGCAAAAGAAGTGAATATACTGCTCCTGATTTTACAGGACCTGCGGTTAAAGATCTTTATGCTATGATGAATGTGGGAAAAACAGTTTTAAGTGCGGGAGAAAATACTACTGTTATGGTAAAAGTTTTGAGTAATCTTGGTCCTATTAAAGGAGTTACTGTTAGTCTTGTTATTACTACTTATGATGGTACTTCTTATTCGAAGTTTGGTTCACTTGACCCTGTAACAGGAAAGACGGATGATGATGGTATTTTCAGGAGTACTTTGTATGCACCTGATGTTATTTTTGGGTTACATTATGTTAAAGTTGTTGCTCATGTAAGTGGAGACCCTTATTTATTTAATAATAGAATTTTAACTGCCGATGCAGTTGTAGTTTTTAGTGAATGAGATGGAGCTTATTGAGTACCTTGAAAAATTAGAAATACATGAGAATAAAAAGGAATGGGATGAACTTCTAAAGCTTTCTGAGGAGGCAGTAGAAAATTTTCCCTATTCCCAAACATTAAAAATTTACAAAATAAGAGCTCTTATTGAAAAGGAAAGACTAAATGAAGCTAAATTTTTGTGTGAAGAACTAATTAAAACCAATCCTGGAAGCTCTATAATTCATTCTTTGTTGGCAGATATATATGAGAGGAGAGGAGATATAAAGAGAGCGATAGATGAGTATAACAAAATATTGTTTTTGAATCCCGGTGATACAAAATCTATTTCTGAGATAGAAAGATTAAAAAAGATGTTGGGAGAAGAGGAATCACCCGATGAATCAGAAACAAAAGAAGAGGTAGTTGAAGGAGAGAAAAAGAAATTTATAGGAGCTGAAGGAGAGGAAGAATCTGAAGTTGAAATTAATGGGGAGGAGGAGATTGAAACTACTTCTGAAGAAATGGTAAAAGATGATGAAGAGGTTATGGAAGATAAAAGACCATCCCTGTCTGATGAGGTATCAGAAGAAAAATTAGAAGATCAAAGTAATTTAATTGATACGGAATTGTCTTCATCTGATGATAATAAAATTAAAGAAGAGAAAATAGAAAGAGGAGAAAGTGAGATTATTTCAGATGAGGATCTTTATACAACAGTTTCAATGGCAGATATATTAGAAAAGCAGGGCAAATATTATGAGGCTCAGAAAATATTTTATAAATTGTACAAAAAGGATAAATCTATCAACGCTTTAAAAGGGTATAAGCGTACGGGTCTTAAATTTTATGAGTCATTTCTTGATAAGCTTAATAGGAGGATAAGCAGGAGTGTATGAAATCTTAAAAGATTTGAAAGAAAAATTAAATTTAGAATATATAGGAATAATGGGGAAAGACGGATTTTCTGTTTATGAAGTAAAAGATGGTTTTGAAAATTCCGAAGAAAAGATAGCTGAATTATCAGAAATCCTTTTGAGTGAAATAAAATTTTCCCGAGATACGATGAAATCTGATATCTTATCAAGTTTTCTAAGATTGGAGAATGAGCTTAATGTTTACATATTTAAATTAAATGATGAATACTTTTTAATTGCAATTTTTAGTAGTTTAACTCCATTTGGGAAAGTTAATTTTTATTTTTCAAAGGAAAAGGAAAAAATAATAAGAAAACTTTAAACTATTATTTTAAAGAAACAAATCGCCATTTATTGAAGATATCCTTGTGAAAAGAAAGAGAAGGAAATTCCTTTTCTAAAATTTCTTTTTGTGTTTCCCCTATTTCTATTATTAAATTTCCATCTTTTTTTAGAAATTTTTCTGAAGTCTTTATTATTTTTTTTATAAAAAAAATTCCATCATCATCGGCTATGAGTGCATTTTTTGGTTCATTTTTGACTTCATGAGAAACCTTTTTATATTCATTTTTACTTACATAGGGTGGGTTTGATACAATTAAATCAAATGTTGAGTTTTTGTTAATTGCTTTAAAAAGATCAGAGCAAAAGAAATTTATTTTTACTTTATTTAATATTGAGTTTTTTTTTGCTATCCTTAAAGCTTTCAAAGAAATATCAGAAGCAAAGTATTTTGCTGGTTTTGAGTAATTCTTTGCTATTGAAATTATTATGTTTCCGGATCCTGTTCCTATATCAAGTATATTGGGTTTTTTCTTCTTTTTTAAAAAATCGAGAGCAAGATCTACAAGGCCTTCTGTTTCTATCCTTGGAATTAAAACATCTGGGGTGGTTATAAATTTTATGGAATAAAATTCTCTGTAGCCTATGAGATAGGAGAGGGGAATTCTCTTATTAATTCTTTTGGTTAATATCTTATTATACTTAATAATATCTTCTTTTGTTAATTTTTTTTCATAATTTATAAGAATTTGTTCTCTGGATGATTTTAAAATATTTTCCAACAGGATTATTGCCTCAAGATGGGGATTCCCACTGACTTCTTTAAGTTTTAATGTTGCCTCTCTAATTATTTCCTTTATTTTCATCAAAGGAGGCAAGTTCTTCTTCCAATTTTTTTGATTCAAAATATGTTAACAGAGCATCTATAATTTCATCCATTTCGCCATTGAGAAATTCATTTAGATTGTAGATGCTCATGTTAATTCTATGATCAGTTACTCTGTTTTGAGGAAAATTATATGTCCTGATTTTTTCACTTCTTTCTCCTGTTCCAACTTGAGATTTTCTTTTTTTAGCGATTTCTTCTTCCTTCTTTCTTCTTTCTATTTCATAAAGTTTTGTTCTTAAGATTCTCAAAGCCTTTTCCTTGTTTTTATGCTGTGACTTTTCATCCTGAATACTTACTACAATTCCTGTGGGAATATGGGTAATTCTTATTGCCGTATAATTTCTATTTACATTTTGCCCTCCGGGGCCGGAAGCAGAAAAAGCATCTATTCTAAGATCTTTGGGATCTATTTTCACATCAACAGCTTCTGGCTCGGGTAAAACTGCTACTGTGGCAGTGGATGTATGAATTCTTCCGGATGCTTCGGTTTGAGGGACTCTTTGAACTCTGTGCACCCCACTTTCATATTGGAGTTTTGTAAAAGCTTTTTCTCCCTTTATAGCAGCGGAAATTTCTTTTATTCCCTTTAAATCGGAAAAATTTGAGCTTAATATTTCTATTTTCCAATTGTTTTTTTCTGCATATCTGCTATACATCCTGAAAAGTTCTGAAGCGAAAAGAGCAGCCTCTTCTCCTCCTGTACCTGCTCTTATTTCTAAAATAATGTTCTTTTTATCTTCTTCTTTGCTCTTTATTAATAATTTCTTAATTTCATCTTCTAATGTTTGTTTCTGCTTTTCGAGTATTTTAATCTCTTCTTCTGCAAGTTCTTTTAACTCTTTGTCGCTGCTTTTTAATAAGGTCTTATCTTCTTGAATTTGATTTTCTATCTTTTTATATTCCCTATATTTCTTTATTATTGGTTCTATCTGGGACAATTCTTTAGAGAGATCTCTGTATTTTGTAAAATCTTTTACTATTTCTTCCTGTGATAATAATTTTACAATATCATCATATCTCTTTTCGAGAGAGTCTAATTTTTTTAACATTAATTATAATTGATGATTATTGTTTTAAATAACTGTCTCCATATTTTTTCTTGAATTTTTCAATCTTACCTGCAGTATCAACAAATTTTTGTTTACCTGTATAAAAAGGATGACATTCTGAACAAATTTCAACTCTTATCTCTTTTTTTGTGGCTCTTGTTTTAAATGTATTACCGCACGCACAAATAACAGTGCATTCTCCATACCAAGGATGTATATCTTTTTTCATTCTTACCTCCATGAAAGTCCATATTTTACCATTTCTTTTAAACTAATTCAACAGAAAGATTAAGCGGTCTGCTAAAATCTAAAAAAGACGCCTATTACTGCTTTTGTTCCTGAGAAATTTGTTTTTGCTACTCCCTGATCTGTTTCTTCTCCGGGAGGAAGAGGTTTAACTTCTGGTCTTATGTATGTCATATTAGACCCTTCTCCCTTTCTTATTATAATGTGATAAGTTCCGTTTCCTGTATATGTTGAACTATTATTATATTCACTGCTGTCAAAGGAAGAAGTAAATTTGGAAGTTGCTGTGTATCTAAAATTACCGGTTAATTCTTTTGGAGAGTAATAAGAATAATAAGCTCCTATAAAAACTCCCATTGATTTTTTTATATTTACATTTAATCTTAATCCTGCCTTACCTCCAAAGGTATTTGATTCCAGATCCCATACTTGAGAAATCTTGATTTCATTGTTTGCATATTCTTCTCCGAAGGTGAGTCTATTATTTATTGTTGCTGTATAATTATTATCATCTTTCACTTTTATATAAGAAGCTCCTATTCCTGCTTCAAGCTCTAAGAAGGATGAAATAGGGAATTTCCAATAAAGGTTTAAGCCAAATACATTTATATCATAATCACTGGTAAAATTATCTATATTTCCTGAAATTGATTCTAAAACATCAACTTCTGTTTTTTCAAAAGCCCAATTCCCTGATTGCACATGATTTAATTTTGTTTTTATGTATTCTATTCCTAACCAGAGAGAGGAAGAGATAGAAAATTTAATTTCTCCTCCAAAATCCTTAAAATAATCTGGCGAGGTAAAATTATAATCGCTTTTAGCAGTAAATCCCTGTTTTTTTAGATTATTAAGCTCATCATTTTGAGCTGAGTATAGATATTCTAAATCACCTAAATTGGGTTTTGTCATTCCGTAAATAAAATTTATTTCTACATCAGAATAAGCATAGCTTAATAAAATTCCTATTAATGCTAAAAATAAAAGTACTTTATTTTTTCTCATGTTAACCTCCTATTGAACTATTATAAAATTTGGTTTAATACTTTCAACGCCATTTTTGCCAACCGCTGTCACAGTATAAGCAGCTTTTTTTCTGATTACCCCTTTTGGAATTATTATGTATTTTGGTTGATTTACCCTTATTACTCCAATCATTTTCTCGCTTACTTCATCACCATCATAACTTCTTTCATAAATTCTATACTCTTTAATATTAGCGTCTCCTGTGGGGCTTGCTTTCCAGGTTACAACATCATAGTATAAGTTATATAGAAGAAAATTCTTAACAGTTCTATTTACACTTATTCCCACAGGTGGTTTGGGTGCATTTGGTAATTCGGATGGATAGATCTGAAGAATTGCATTTTCCCATTCTATGTTGTTAAAACCGTGAATATTATTAGGTTTGTAGTATCCATCATAGGATCCGCTCCATCCCATATTAATATGAAAGTATTCATCTATTCCGTCGATTTTATATCCGTCAACTACGACAGAGTGTCCGGAATCTTCGGTATATATTGCTAAATTTACAGGTCTTGGTATTGGTGCGTCTAATTCCTTTTTTACAACAATAAACCATTTATGCAGGTTTCTGTAGTTATTATACTCGTCGTATTTAATATTTGTAGAATATTTAAAAAACATTGGCATTCTTTTTACCATATAGGAAGGGTAGGCGCCGGAACCATCCGGTGTATAATCCATGTCCACTGCAACGCCTACATCATATATAAGTTTTGCAACAGCATCTATTTGTACTTTTGGACTACCTGCGTTTATGCTGTTTGGCATCTTATTCCATTCATAAGTATGATTAAAATTGGCAGAAACTCTTACATTATGGGTGTCTGTCACATAAGAATGTGAGCCCTGTCCTTTCGGAGGGTAATTCCAGTATTTCATTATTTGAGAAAAAGAAGTTGCAACACATCCAGCATAACTTCTACGCCCTCCAATAACAGGTGCATATTTATTGTATGGGTTATTTTGATTCCATTTAGTCTTTACAACAGGTCCTTTAATTACTACTGTTAGTTTGGAGCTCATCAATTTAGGATCTGTATTTAAAAGTTTTTTCCACTTTGCTCTGTTTTCCGAAGCTATTTGATTTAGTCTTTCTTCTGAAAAGCTTTCTGCCTTTCTTATCATTTTATAGTATATTTTTTTTATTAGAGGTAATAGATTACTGTTTTCTATTGGACTTGAATATGAATATAATTTTACGGGTGGTAAGAATTTATAGGCGGAAAGTAATATATGACCATAAGGGTAGAGGTTAAAGTTATATCCTATTATTATACCCTTTTCTTTTATTTCTTCCACGGAAACAATCTGCCACCTTACTCCCTGAATTCCAATTTTTTCTAAAGAGCCTATTTGCTGGTTTAACCAGACCTTTGCTGCATTTTTTGCTTGGGTTAAATCTACTTTTTTTAAAGTGGCTGAAAACGAGAAACTTAATAGCACAATTAAAAAACCTATCAAGATTAGTTTTTTCCTCATTTCTCCTCCTTATCCATAATTAAATATTAATAATAAAAAAAAAAGAAAAACAAGTCAAATGAAGAAAAGGTGTGGTTGAAATTTGATTAACAAGACAATTTGTTCTTTAGTGATCTTTACTATATAATATCTTATGAGAGTGCTTACCACAGGTGGTTCAGGTTTTGCAGGAAGATATCTTTTAGAGACTCTTGTTCAGAATGGTTTTAGTGTTGTAAATCTTGTGCACAATAATAAGTCCGGCATTAAAGGAGTAGAGGAGTACAGAATCGCTTCTTATAGTGTGGAATTTTTTAAAAATAAGACAAAGGGAGTAGACATTATTGTTCATCTTGCAGCAGCTCTTGGAAGTTCAAAGGGGGATTATGAATATTTTTATAAGATAAATACGGATTTTCCGGAAAAATTGATTTTAGGTGCAATTGATTCAAAAGTGAAAAAATTTATCTATGTTAGTTCTGCTGGTGTTTACGGGAAAGGTAGTAAAAAACCTATTGATGAAAAAGTTTCTCCTCAGCCTGTTGATAATTATGAAAAGACTAAATTTTTTGGGGAGAAAGCTGTTTTAAAGTATAAGAATAAAGTTGATGTTATTGTATTACGTCCCGGGTGGATTTATGGCCCAAATGATAAGAGAACACTAAAGTTATATAAAACTATAAACACCGGCAAATTTTTTATTGCAGGTAAAGGTGACGGGAAACAGACTCCAATTTTTGTAAATGATTTTATAAATGCAATACTCTTAACAATTAAGAAAGATATTAAATCAGGTGAGATTTTTAATATAGCAGGAGATGAGCAGCTTACGATAGAGCAGATGGTCAAAATTATTGCAAATATTTTAGGAAAAAAGATTCTGCCATTTAAAGTCCCTTTAACTCCTCTTATCTTTATTTCACATATTCTTGACTTTATAAATGATTTAACAGGGATCTCTTTCCCTGTTACCCGTTCGAGTTTGGCTTTTTTTGAAAGAAGCAAACCTCTTTCAATAGAAAAAGCAAAAAATCTTTTAGGTTTTTTGCCCAAAACCAGATTTGAAGATGGTATGAAAGAAACCCTAAAATGGTATAAGGATAGAGGATTGCTTTGAGCTTTGCTTATATGTTATATTTTTTTTATGAAAATCAATGAAAAACTTATAAAAAAAATAGTGATAGAGTTAAAAAAGAGATCGGAAAGTGAACTTACAGGCATTTATAAATCTCTTTTTAAGGGAGAAGGGATAGAATTTGAAAATTTAAGAGAGTATACATATCTGGATGAATATAAGAATATTGAATGGAATACAAGCTCTCGGACGGGGAAATTATATGTAAAAGAGTTTAAAGAAGAAAGAAATATTCCTGTTTATATTGCTGTGGATATAAGTTCCTCTATGAATGTTTCATTGAAAGGTAAGAATAAAGTGGAATATGCGGCTGAGCTTTCTGCAATAATCGGAGCAGTTGCAGTTAAAAACGGTGATCCTATTTCTCTTACACTTTTTTCTTCAAAGATAGAGGCTTTTTCCCCTCTGATTAAGGATGAAAAAAGATTAATCTCAAATTTTGTGTTAATCTTGAAGAATAAATATAAAGAAACGGAGAAGACGGATTTTTCTGCTATTATAGAATTTTTTTCAAATAGAGTTAAGAGAAGATCCATAATTTTTATTATATCTGATTTTTTACCTTTTTACTTTGAAAAAAAGTTTTTGAGATTAGCAAAAAAAAATAATCTCTTTTTTATTTTATTAAAAGATCCTTTTGAAGTTTCTCCTCCGGACACGGGAATCTTTCATCTGTATGATCCTGAGAGCCGTATTTTTAAAGAAATAGATTTTTCAGACAAAGAGGCTTTACACACGTATAAAAACACATATCATACAATGTATTCCCGTTTTATGAAATCTGTCTTATCATATGGGATTGATTTTATAGATATTATGACGGATAAGGAACCATTTGAAGAGTTTTATTCTTATTTTAAAAAGCGATATAAAGGGGGCAAGAAAATTTGAATGTTGATAAAGAAACAGAATTTTCTTTTTATATATTTCTTTTAGGATTTTTAACCTCAGGTTTTTTTTCGATTTATGTTAAATTTTTTCTTGTAAATTTTGCTTTTAACATTAAAAGAACTTTGTTTATTTTGTTTTTTGCTTCCTTCTTTATGTTTGCTGGTTTCTTGATTAAGGGGGAGGGAATAAAAAAGAGAGATTTAAAAAATTATATTCTTTGGAATTTTTTTGGATTTTATCTTGTCTTGTATGTTTTAAGCTTACAAGTAACTTTAAATCCTTCTTTTGCCAATATAAAAAAAATATTCTTCTTTTCCTTTCTGACTCTTCCCCTCCCTTTCTTTTTTTCCGGAGTTGTACTGGGGAAGATTGTGGAAAATAGTAAAGGGTTTCTAAGCTCAATAAAACTATTATTGGTTTCCTTTGCGCTTTCTCCTCTTTTTATTTTTTTTATTCTTTCAAAAAGGCTAAATACTTGGTTTTCTGCTGGTACTCTTGGAATAATTTATATCGGTTTTCTTTTAGTTTTTATTGAAAAGGGGAAAAGGAGATTGATTCCCATTTTATTTGTTGTTCCTGTTTTTGCCTTTATGATTGTTGGGAATAAAGCAATCTTAAAAAAAATGGCCTCTCCTTATAAACCGAATTTGTATTTTGAATCAGAACAGGGAACTTATTTTATTGTTTTTGGAGATAAAAAGGTGAATTTTTACAAAAACCTTTTTCTTTTGTACTCTTTTCCATTTAAAAAGGAAGCTTATAAAAAAAGTGTTTTAAAAATCATTAGAAATTCAAAGAAAAACATGGGGAGTGTTTTGATATTAGGGGAAAATCCTAAAATAGTGGATATCTTTCTTTCTACGGGACTTTTCAAGATCTACTATTCATTTGAAGATAGGGGATTAAAAGAAAATATTCTTTATAATTATCCTTCCATTATAGTTTACCTTAAAAAAGCCGGTGTAAAAATTTTAAATGACAATGCCTTTTTATTTTTAAAAAAGAATCCTGTTAAGTTTGATTTAATTTTATTTAATATTAATTTTCAGAATTTTACAGGTTTATATAAAGAAAAATATTTTCGCCTTTTAAATAAATCACTAAAGAATGATGGACTAATTATTGTAGATACAAAAGACAAAATTATTAAAGTATACAATAAAGGAAAGTTAATTTTTGAATTTAAAAAATATTATTTATTACTATTTCTGTTATTGGGGATTATACTTGTTTTCTCCCCGTTTTTTATTAAAAGAAAAGGAGTTCTCTCTTTCATTCTTTTATTTGGTTTTATTATGAATTACTTTTTAGCTATGAAACTGTTCTCATTATTATCGGAAAAACTGTATTCTTATTCCTCTCTTTTACTTTTTATTATCCTCTTTTCCTATTATATTTCCTTTTTGTTTTTTGAGGATTTTAAACCTTCTCGTATTAAAATATCCTTATTTTCTTTGTTCTTTTTATTTCTTATCCTTATCTCATCTTTATTTTTATGTTTAATTGCTTTTTATATATTCCTTTTCTTTTATTCTTTTTTCTATTTTCCTTTGTATTTTAAAAGAATTGCAGGTACCAGCGGGTTTTGATAAGCTTTTTTTAACAACTCTCGTCCCTCTCTGGAAATAAGAAATTCAACGAATTTTTCAGCTTCTTTTTTATTCGGTGCTTTTTTTAGAACCGTTATTCCGTAAACTATGGATTTTCCATGTATTATAACCTTTTTCCCGCTTTTTTTAGTAAGCTCAACTTTTGCGGTTTTGTAAAAATCTTCGTATTCAGGGGAGCTTAAATTTATCTTCTGGGGCAAAGATACAAAAGGCAATTTGTGTTGAAGGGCAACGGAACTGTACTCAAAAGCAGCATCCATCTCTCCCGTTTCAAGAAGAGCAAGGAGTTCCACTGATTTAGGCCTTATCCATTTATCACCGATTTTTTTTCTCATCTTTTGATAAAAACCCTTTTCATTGTAATACTTTTCTGCAAGTTGCATGACCATGAGGGATCTATAGCCACATGGATCAAGCTCAGGGTCAGAATGACCTATGATAAAGTCCTTTTCCTGTATGACTTTATACCAATTATTTTTATTTATTTTTTTTAGCCATTTTGATTCAGGACTCATTGTGATTACAATCTCATTTGTGGCAAATTCATAAAGGAAATCTGCAAACTCCGGGAACATCATTGTTTTTATCAACCTATAATCTGCTGAAGCTACTATATCTGGGGTTTTCCCAAGCTCTGTTACTCTTCTTATTATTCCTCTTGAACCTCCGGATTCTGTGTAAACCTTGATTCCTGTCTTTTCAGTGAATTTTTTTGCGATAATTTTAAATGGGTATGAGAGAGAACCTGCATGAAAGATTGTGATACTCTCATTTTCAGCCGATAATAAAAAAGAAAGTGAAACCAAAAAGATTGTTAAGATGCTTAAAAATTTTTTCATTAAATCCTCCTTTCCTGAATTTGGGAGGCAAAGCCGTTTCCAGCTTTACCCTATCGGTCGGAAGGCATAGCATTCAGCCTTAGCCTTGCCGACTCGGAGTTTTTCAAATAAGTAAAAATTTTATCATAAAAGATTTTTTATTCAAAGGAAAATCCTAATTTAATCTTATCTGGGAAAAAAATTATTAATATTGAATATTACCATAAAGTTTGGTTTGTATGTTGTGATTTAAAATATTGATTTTTTTCTGTTTTTTTGCAATACTGAAATATGAAAAGGGTTGGAATTATAGGTGGAATGAGCTGGCAATCAACAATAGAGTATTATAGGGGGCTTAATGCACTCTCTGAAAAGTATGGAAATGGTTTTAGTACAATTGATATTATTATTTATTCCCTTAACTTTAGAGACATAGAGAATTTTCAGAGACTCAATGATTGGGATAGTATAGAGAAGATGGTTTCACTTGCAGCAGTAAATCTTGAAAGAGCTGGGGCAGCTTTTTTAATAATAGCTTCAAATACTATTCATAAAATTTTACCTTATGTGAAGATGAGGGTAGAGATACCATTTTTAAGCATAGTTGATGCTATAGGAGATGAGATTAATAGGAGAGAGAATAAAAAAGTAGCACTTCTCGGGACAAGATTTACAATGGAAGAAAAATTTTACATTAAAGGCCTTAGCGAAAAGACCAAGGCTGAGATAATAGTTCCGGAAAAAAAAGATAGAGAGATAATTGATAGAATAATCTTTGAAGAGCTTACAAAAGACATAATAAGTGATAAGTCAAGGAGTGTGCTTTTAAATATCATAGAAAAATTAAAAAAAGATGGAGCCGACGGAGTGATACTTGGGTGTACGGAGCTTCCTTTAATTATTTCTCAGGAAATATCTCCGATTTCTCTTTTTAACTCAACTGAGATTCATATCAAAAAAGCCTTTGAATTTGCTCTGAAAGATAATTAAAAAGAATAGAAGGAGGGGGAAGATGAAAAAAATACTAAGTTTTTTATTTTTAACACTTTTTTTGTTCTCATTTTGTTTGGCTGATTCTGTAAAGGATAGAGAAAAGGAAGGGCTTTCTCTTGCTAATAAGGCTAAAACAATTGCAAATAGTGGTAGTTTCAAGGAGGCTTTTGAGCTTTATGGCAAGGCAGCAAAAATCTTTAGGGAATTGATGGGAGAAGAGCCAGATAATCCGAATCATGTCCAAAATTATAAGCACTGCGTGGAGATGCCGGGATACATTCAGCTTATGGAAGCAATAAAGTATGAAAAAATGGGTGATAGTGAAAATGCTGCCAAGTACTTTAAAGCTGCTATGGAAATATATGGTAAAATTTCAAAAGAGTTCCCCAAACAAAAGAGCTTTGAGAATAATTATAAGTATGCCAAACATCACTGGTATGTTGAAAAATTCAAAGTCCTTGAAAAGAAAAGAGGAAAGGCCTTTGATTTTTATGCACTTAAAATTCCAGGCGGGCTTATAAAATTACATGATTACAGAGGAAAAGTAATTCTTCTTGAGTTTTGGGTATCATGGTGTCCGGAGAGTCGGAAGAGCCTTTTTATGCTTGACCAAATTTATAAAAAATATAAAGATAAAGGAGTAATTATTATTGCACTTTCAATGGATAAAGTGGGAGGATATTTTAGAGATGGGGGACCGGAAAAGGCAATCGCGCTTTCAAAAGGGCACAAATATTTGTTTGGTTGGAGTGCTCCGACAATATCCGATGAATACGGTTATATTGATGCTGTCCCGAAAGTTTTTTTAATAGATAAAAACGGGAATATATACAAGAGGTTATCTGAAAAAGAGAGAACCGAAGAGAATATATCAAAGATCATTGAAAAATTGCTTTAACCTTCATAAAGCTAAACAGCATACCAGCCGTTCCAGCTGAGCAGCAAAATTGTCACGCTCTGTTGTCCCTGAAAAAGTTTA
>Ga0256835_1000336_pt1 | contig 36539 bp, 31 predicted proteins | sample PIR30metaG_FD_185972 | JGI IMG/M metagenome (GOLD analysis project Ga0256835, IMG submission 185972) | Hydrothermal vent microbial communities from East Pacific Rise, Pacific Ocean - PIR-30 | ecosystem: Environmental > Aquatic > Marine > Hydrothermal vents | place: Pacific Ocean: East Pacific...
TAGAAATGGGGGGAAACTTTTGTTTGATGTTAGTTGTCTGTTAGTAGTTATCTGTTGTCTGTTGGTAGTTGTCTGTTGTCAGTTGTCAGTTGGTAGTTGTCTGTTGTTAGTTATTAGTTGTCAGTTGTCAGTTGTCAGTTGGTAGTTGTCTGTTGTCTGTTGTCTGTTGATAGTTCATAGTTTGTGGTTTGAGGGATGTAGGGTTTTGGGTTTTGGGTTTTAATTTTAATTTTCTTAATGGCTTAATGGTTAAAAAGGGGAAAAGGGAAAGAGAAATTGTTTGCAATGGAAATATTATTCCTTCATATGTTTATCTACGGCTTTTTTTATTTTTTTCAATGCTTTTTCCAATTCTTTTTTGGGTAAAGCGATATTCATTCGCATAAATCCTTCTCCTCCGGGACCGAAAGTATATCCCGGATTAAGCAATACTCCCGCTTTGTTAAAAAAGAAATCTTTTAGCTCCTCATTATCCATCCCTAATGCTCTTGCATCCAACCAAAGCAAGAAAGAAGCTTCGGGCCTGTACACCTTAATTTGCGGAATTTCTTTGTTGAAAAAATCGATGCTGTAATCAATATTTTCTTTTAGATAGTCCAAAAGCTGATCCAACCAATTTTCCCCTTTTTCATAAGCAGCCGTCAAAGCGATATTGCCGAGGATATTCCCTTTTTGCAAATGCAAAGTATGCAACTGATGATCATAGCGTTTTTTTATTTCGGGATTTTTGGCAATCATAAAAGAGGTCGCCAATCCGGGGATATTGAATGTTTTACTAGGCGCACCAAAAATGATAGAGTTTTGTGCGGCATAATCGGAAATCGAAGCATAAGGCGTATAAGCTTTGTCGTTTACCAAAATGTCGGCATGAATTTCATCCGAAACAACCATTAAGTTATGTTTTTGTGCTATACGGTCCAGTTGGGATAGTTCTTCTTTACTCCATGCCCTCCCGACAGGATTATGAGGATTACACAATAAAATCATTTTTGTTTTGGGAGTGATTTTTGAAGTCAAATCTTCAAAATCCATTTCAAATTTATTTCCGGAATTTTTCAAGGGATTATAAACAATCTCCCTTTGATTTTCTTTAATTACATGGAAAAAAGGAAAATATACGGGTGATTGCACAATCACCTCATCACCCGGTTCTGTAAATTCACGTATGGCCAAATTTAAACCCGCGACCACACCGGGACTTCCGGAAATATGTTCCGGTGCCACTTCAAAATCATGTCTTTTTTTCAACCAGTTTGAAATGCTCTCAAAATGATTTTTATTTTTATAGGTATAGCCCAAAACGGGATGCTCCAAGCGTTTTTTTATGGCATCGATAATAAAGTCGGGGGTTTCAAAATCCATATCGGCGACCCATAAAGGCATGGCGTCTTTTACTCCCCAAAATTGTTCGGTTGCATCATATTTTATACAATCGGTATTTTTACGATCGATAATTTTATCAAAGTTGTATTTTTTCATAGTCAAATTGTTTTGGTAGCGGGTAAATTTACAATTTTATTTTAGTTGTAAAAATGATCGAAACTAAAATATTTTAGTGCATTTGAAATTTCAAATTAATCAAATATAGACTGGTATATGCTCGTTTTTATTCTTCCATACCTACTAATTACCTAATTCTTTCATGAAGAATTTATAATAAAAACCTAAAAACCAAAAACAGAATTGATTTTATTCTTATTTTTGGGGTAATTTATTCCATTATTTTATTGAACTTGTCTGAATATGAAGCAATTTACTTATAGAAAAATCGAAATCGGATTGGGAATCGCAGTATTTCTCATTTCCTTGTTTACTTATATCGCCACTTTGGAGCCCACAGTGAGTTTTTGGGATTGCGGCGAATATATTTCCACCTCTGCCAAATTACAAGTGGGGCATCCTCCGGGAGCGCCGCTTTTCCAGATGCTGGGAGCCTTTTTCTCGATGTTTGCCACTTCACCTGCCAAGTTAGCTTATATGGTCAATATGATGTCGGCTATTTTTAGCGCTCTTACTATTTTGATTTTATATTGGACAATCCTTCATTTATTGAAAAAATATATCATTAAAAAGGAAAACCTCGGTAAAGCCGAAAAAATTGTGGTATTGGGGAGTGCCGTTACAGGTTCTCTCGCTTTTGCTTTTTCAGATACTTTTTGGTATTCGGCCGTAGAAGCGGAAGTATATGCCGCAGCCATGTTTTTAACAGCTGTATTGTTCTGGTTAGGACTCAAATGGGTAGAAAACCTGGACAGTCCACGCGGTACAAAATGGTTGATTCTCATGGCCTTTGTTATCGGGCTTTCTTTTGGTGTGCATTTTATGGTACTTTTAGTAATTCCGGCTATCGGAATGCTTTATTATTTTAAAACCCACGAACAATTCACATGGAAATCTTTTGTCATAGCCAATTTGACAGTAATCGGAATTCTTCTGGTGATTTTCAAATTACTGCTTCCTTATACCATGAAATTTTTCAGTGTCTTTGAAATCACTTTTACCAATACCTTCGGCACTCCTTTTCATACGGGAACCATCATTGCAGGACTGATTGTAGTTGCTATTTTCTATTATTTATTAAAAAAAGCATACCGCACGCAAAACAGGCTGCTTGAAGCCATTACCCTCTCTGTTTTATTTATCCTTATCGGCTTTTCTTCCTGGATTATGTTGCCTATTCGCGCCAATGCCAATACGGTGATCAACGAAAATGCTCCTACAAATGCCCGCGAATTGCTGGCGTATTATAACAGAGAACAATACGGAGAAACCCATTTGTTTTACGGCCCATACTATTCCGCCTACCTCAACGGATTGGACGAAAAAGAGCCCTATGTGGACGACAAACCCAAATACGAGCAAGACACGGTTAAAGGGAAATATGTAATTGTAAACAACTATAAAAAAGCCAAACAAAATTTTACGCACAGGCATTGGGGATTGATGCCGCGTATGTGGAGTCCCGATAATATCGACAATTACAAAATGATAGCCGGAATACCCAAAAATTCCAAAAGAAAACCTACTTTTTTTGAAGACAAAGCTTTTATGCTTAATTATCAATTCGGCTATATGTATTGGCGCTACTTGATGTGGAATTTTGTAGGTCGTCAAGACGATATTCAGGGACGTTTGGACAATCACGGAAACTGGTTGAGCGGAATCAAATTTATCGATGAAATGCATCTCGGCCCCCAAGATCATCTCCCCTCCGATTATAAAAACAACAAAGCCCGCAATACCTATTATTTCTTGCCTTTTCTATTGGCAATTGTCGGGCTGCTGTTTCATTCTTCAAAAGATTGGAAATCTTTTTATGTGCTCTTACTTGCTTTTCTCATGACCGGCTTGGCCATTGTCTTTTACACCAATGTTCGTCCGTTTGAGCCGAGAGAAAGGGATTATGCCGTGGTAGGTTCATTCTATTTCTTTTCCATATGGTTAGGTTTCGGTGTATATGCTTTATATGACTATTTAAAAAAATACCTCAAACCCGATTTAGCGGCAATCCTTGTCAGTGTTTTAGGAATTCTGGCCGCCCCGGTTTTGATGGCTTCTCAAAATTGGGACGATCACGACCGCTCCAAAAAATATTCCGCCCGAAACAATGCGGTTTCCTATCTCGAATCCTGCCAGAAAAATGCCATTCTCTATACAATTGGTGATAATGATACATTCCCGCTTTGGTATGCCCAAGACATTGAAGGGATTCGTCCCGATTTACGTTTAATCAACACCAGCTTACTAAATACCGATTGGTATATCGACCAACAAAAACGTAAAATTTACGAGTCGGAACCTGTAAAGATTACGATGCCTCATAAAAAATATGTTTACGGAACAAGGGACGTAATTTATCCCAATTATTATATCGAAGGACGAAATATTCCCAATTTTGAAAAAGATACTTTGGATATCAAAGATTGGGTAAATATTGTGTTGAATGATAATTTCAGTGTGGTCAATCCGGAAAACAATCAACGGCTTTATTTGTATCCCACCAAATATATCCGTGTTCCGGTCAATAAAGAAAATGTTTTGAAGTACGGTATCGTTTCCCCAAAATACAAGGATAGCATTGTGGATGAAATCATTCTCAATGTAGGAGATAACGGAATTTATAAAGGGAATTTTGCCATGTTGCAACAATTGGCCAATAACGATTGGAAACGGCCTATCTATTTCAGTGGAGGAAGTTTTAAGGATGAAGATTATCTATGGGCCAAAAACTATCTTCAACTGGATGGGCTTACCTATAAATTGGTTCCCGTTTATACGCCTTATGAAGGGATTGATTTCGGTCAAATCGATACGGATGTAATGTATAAAAACGTGAAAAAATGGGATTGGGGCAATATGAACAAAGGCATTTACCTGGATCCCGAAACCCGCAGAAACTCATTGGTTTATCGAGGAGTGTTATATCGATTGGCCAATCAACTTCATAAAGAAGGAAAGGACAAAAAAGCCTTGGAAATTCTGGATTTATCCATAGAAAAAATGCCGGTCAAAGATTTTGGTTTCTACACTTCGCTCTTGGAATATATAGACTTGTATTATAAATTGGGCGAAAAAGAAAAAGCCAGAAACCTCGCTTCATTACTCATTGATGTAGAAAAAGAATACCTCAATTACTACGGCAATATGAGCTTACAGCAAAAAATGGAGAATTTTGATGATATCCAGCAACATTTCTTGATTTTCCGTGAGTTACTCAATATTATAGAACGCAACAAAGACGATGAATTTTATGAAGAAAAAGTAAAAGAATTTGCCGAAGTAGCGTCAAAATACCAAGAACTGATGTCTGATGAATAGTACTAATCGGATTGAATTGATCAAAGGGGATATCACCCGGATGAAAGTGGATGCTATTGTTAATGCCGCTAACAATTCTTTACTGGGAGGGGGCGGTGTAGACGGTGCCATACACCGGGCGGCAGGACCGGAATTGCTTCAAGCTACGTCAAAACTTCACGGATGTGCCACCGGTGATGCCAAAATTACTCCGGGATTTAAACTTCCTGCAAAATTTGTGATTCATACCGTAGGACCGGTATGGAGAGGAGGAAATCATCATGAAAAGGAACTTCTGGCAAGTGCTTACCGAAGAAGTTTGGAAGTAGCCCTTGAAAATGGAGTAAAAACGATTGCTTTTCCTAATATAAGCACAGGCGTTTACGGCTTTCCTAAGAAATTAGCCGCCGAAATAGCCGTTAAAGAAGTAAAAGATTTTTTAAATCAAAATCCCGAAATTGAAAAGGTGTATTTTGTGAGTTTCGGTGATGAAAATTATACTATTTACCGGGATTTATTATCCAAAACGGAAAATACATAGCCGCCATCCTCTTCTTTAAAATGATTCAATACGTATTTGCTTACTTCTGCTTATAAATTAAAAAAATGGGGGAGTAGTTATTTTTACCATCCCCCTATATTTTCAACCTTACTTTATATAGAATTTTAAAGAATGAATTTATAAATAAACTTAGTCTACCTGAGTAATACGCAATGTATTTACCATTCCTTTTTTGGATATAGGCATGGAGAAAACGGAAACCATCATATCTTCGGATTGTACAAAACCGTTTCTTTTTGCTATGGCTTCAATATCCTTAATGGTATCGTCGGTTGAAATCAATCGATCATAGAAAAAAGGCATTACTCCCCATACCAAAACAAGGGAACGCATCAGGCGTTGATGTGCCGTAAATACCAAAATATAGGCCATCGGACGTCGTGCAGAGATTTTATAAGCGGAAAATCCGGATGAAGTAAAAGTAGTAATTACCGCCGCAGAGACATCACGGGCAATTTCGGAAGCATTATAACAAATCACTTCGGAAATAAAACGTTCATCCCTTTTTTCGGGAATGGGTACCCAATCAGCGAGTTTGATGAGGTTTGAGTTTTCTACCTGTAAGATTATTTTGGTGATTTGTTTGATTACTTTCACCGGATTTTTTCCTACGGAAGTTTCTCCGGACAGCATCACGGCATCGGCTCCGTCCATTACCGAATTGGCCACATCATTGACTTCCGCACGAGTAGGTATGCTTCCCGTAATCATACTTTCCATCATTTGGGTGGCAATGATAATGGGTTTTTGATGTTTTTTTGCCAGATATACCAATCGCTTTTGAATCAATGGAACTTGCTCCAAGGGAACTTCGATGCCCAGATCTCCACGTGCTACCATTAAGCCGTCGGTTACCTGAATAATTTCATTAATATTTTCCACCGCTTCGGGTTTTTCGATTTTTGAAATCACCGGAATCTGGTAATCGGAATGTTTCTTAATAATGGATTTTATCAATTCTACATCTTCGGCACTTCGTACAAAAGACAAGGCTACCCAATCCACTTCTTGCTCAATGGCGAACAGCAAATCTTTTTTATCTTTTTTTGTCAAAGCGGGAAGCGAAATGTTCGTATTGGGCAGATTTACTCCTTTTTTGGAAGAAAGCGGTCCTCCTTCCACTACTTTGGTTACTACGGTATCTTTTTTATTGGTTTTTTCTACTTGTAATTGGATTTTCCCGTCATCCACCAGGATAATTTCACCGGGTTTTACATCACAAGGAAGTTGTTTATAGGTAATATAAGCTTCTTTATTAAGATTATTAGTGGTAATTTTATGCTTGGTGGATAAAGTGAGCGTATCTCCTTCCTTTAAAAAAGTTCCTTCTTCCACTTTTCCTATACGCAATTTAGGCCCTTGTAAATCCGCTAGAATGGCAATAGGAGTATCGAGCTCTTTCTCTATTTCCCTGATTTGCTTCACCTGTTCGGCAACGGTATCATAATCGGCATGCGAGAAGTTGATTCTGAAAACATTCACGCCGTTTTTTACCATCTTGGCTTTGATTTTTTTACTTTCGGTTGCCGGACCCAAAGTAGCTACAATCTTGGTTTTTTTAATCTTAATCATTAAAACTGTTTTTTGCAAAGATAAAGATAAATCCGCGGAAGTATTATCAAGATTAAGTCAATTCTCACTCACAATACGAATTAAAAGCTTCCAAATAAAAACAATACGTATAAGTTTTGTAATTTTGTATCCTTACAATAAGAAAATTCAAAAAAGAATCACCGAAAGTTTATGATAGAAAAGAAAGAAAATTTTTATGAAAAGACAATCCTTATCGGGATTATTCATCAAAATCAAAGTAAAGAACAGGTAGATGAATACTTGAAGGAACTGGCATTTCTGGCGGATACTGCCGGTGCTACGGTGGTAAAATCTTTTATACAAAAATTGGATAAACCACATCCTAAAACATTTTTAGGAACGGGAAAACTGGAAGAAATACGGCAATTTATCGAGGAAAATGATATTCAAGTAGCCATTTTTGATGATGAACTCAGTCCGGCTCAGCAAAAAAACCTGGAAAAAATTTTAGGCATAAAAATTTTAGACAGAACACGTTTGATTCTGGATATTTTTGCTCAACGGGCACAAACCTCTTATGCTCGCACCCAAGTCGAACTAGCCCAATATCAATACCTTTTACCGCGATTAACGGGAATGTGGACACACCTTGAAAGACAGCGAGGAGGAATCGGGATGAGAGGACCCGGAGAGACGGAAATCGAAACCGACCGCCGTATCGTACGGGATAAAATCGCACTGCTAAAAAAGAAATTGAAAAACATTGACAAACAAATGTCTACTCAGCGGGGGAATCGTGGAAAAATGGTACGCGCCGCATTGGTAGGTTATACCAATGTAGGAAAAAGTACATTGATGAACGTATTGAGTAAATCGGATGTGTTTGCGGAAAACAAGCTCTTTGCCACACTGGATACTACCGTAAGGAAAATCGTAGTGCATAATATTCCGTTTCTTTTGACCGACACCGTAGGTTTTATCCGTAAACTCCCCACCCAACTAATCGAATCCTTTAAATCGACCTTGAACGAAGTAACCGAATCCGATTTATTGATTCATGTAGTAGATATATCACATCCTAATTTTGAAGAACAGATGCAAACCGTCCAACAAATTCTCAATGAAATAGGGGGAGGAGATAAACCCACGGTGATTGTATTTAATAAAATCGATCTTTTGGAAAATAATCCCGAATATAATCTGGAAAATCTGAAATCCACCTGGTTGGCAAAGACCGATGCACCTACGGTTTTCATTTCTGCCGAAAACAAAATAAATATAGACGAACTTAGAGATACTTTGTATAAAGAGGTGCGAAAAATACATATCAAACGTTTTCCTTATAATGATTTTCTTTATCCCGATCTGGATGAAATAAAAAGAAATGACGAATCCGGCATTTGAAATCGTAAAAATATTATCTTTGTATGTTCAAAAACATGCATTTATTTATGAAAACTGTTTATTTACTGATAATTCTTTTTCTTTTTAACGCTTGCGTTCCTTACAAGGATATTGTTTATCTGCAAGGCGAAATAGAAAATGGAAAAACCTCTTCCGAAGATTATAAAATTCAGAAAAACGATATTTTATATATAGACATAAAGTCTTCCAATCCTGAGATACAAAAATTTTTCAACACCAATAAAGTGGGAAATACCCAAACCAATAAAGGAAACCTTTATTTATCGGGTTATTTTGTTGACCGAAACGGGGAAATTGAATTACCGGTAATCGGAAAACTTAAAGTGGAAAATCTGAATTTTGAACAAGTAAAAACCTTAATCAAAGAAAAAATGCTTCATTCACAATTTTCCAGTTTAAACGATATATTCATCATCGTTAAATTGGCCGGAGTACCCTACTCCGTTGTAGGAGAGGTTAATCATCCGCAAAACGGAATCTTATACAAAACCAACCCGAATATTTTTGATGTAATCGCCAATGCAGGGGATATAAAATTAACCGGAGATCAGACCGATATTGTTATTGTAAGAGATCTCGACGGCAAAAAAGTAATGGGAAAACTGGATCTGACCGATTCAAATGTACTCTATTCTGACTATTACCGTATCCGTCCTAACGATTTAATCTATATAAAGCCACGTAAGCAGAAAACCTTAGGAACGGGAACGACGCTTACACAAACAATTTCAACTACCATTACCGCTTTATCCCTGATTACTTCTATCATTATTTTAACAAAGCTTTAAACACAATATATGGAAAATCAATTTTCATTTGATGATCAATCTTCTTTTGATTTTAAACCTCTTCTGATTAAAATTATAAAAAATTGGAAATGGTATGTCCTAGTATTATTCTTGGCTCTTTTCATTGCCCATTATATCAATGTAAGGAAACAAAACATTTACGAGCTTGACAATTATGTAACCGTAAAAGATGAAAACAATCCATGGTTTACCTCCAATATGAGTTTGGTTTTTAATTGGGGCGGTGTCAGTGACAAAGTCGATTTATTTATTACCACTCTAAAATCCCGGACTCATAATGAAAAGGTGGTGTCCGATTTGAAATCCTATTTGACTTATTATAAAAAAGGAAAATACAATCTGATTGATATATATAATAAAACTCCCTTTCTTTTTGAACTCGACAGTACAAAATACCAATTAATCAATACGCCGATTGAAATAAATATTCTGGATAATGAGTCTTTCAGACTAAAAGTCAATCCGAAAGATAAAAACCAAACTTTATATAATTATTCTACTAAAAAAAGTAAAAAAATCACTCTTGAAAAATATGAAGGCACTTTCCGGTTCGGAGAAAAAATAGATCTTCCTTTTTTACATGGGACTTTTGTATTAAAACCCTCAAATTCTTTTGATAAAAAAACGGCTTATTTTATCAAGCTCTCGGATTTTTATTCAACCGTAAATTACTATAAAAACGGCTTAAAGGTAAAGCCGAAAAACAAAAATTCCTCTATTCTAATTCTTTCTTTAAGGGGAACTAACAAACAAAAATTAGCTGACTATCTCAATCGCACCACTTCTTTATTGCAAGAACAAATTCTGAAAGACAAAAATAAGTTTGCCGTAAATACAATTAAATTCATCGATTCCATTTTGGTAGGAATTCAATCGGACTTATCGCAATCGGCAAAGAGTTTAAAAGAATTTGTTAAAAACAAAAGTGTGTTAAATCTGGATGATCCCAGCAGTAAGCTTTATGAGAAAGTAACCGCATTGGATTTACAAAAAAGCAATTTGTTACAAAAACAAATGTATTATAATCAGCTTCTGGATTATTTACAAAACAAAAAAAATTATGAAGATATTCCGGCTCCTACGGTAGTTGGAATCGATGATCCTACTATCGTTGAAAAGATTTCAAAGATTACACAATTAGCCATAGTGCGTAAAAAAAGTTTATTGAACTTTCAGGAAAATTCACTCCCCATTCAAAAAATGGATTTGGAAATTGAGTCATTACGTTCTTCATTATTGGAAACAGCTCAATCGGCTTTGAGAAATATAAAACGGGAATTAGGCTTAATAAATCAAAAGATCCGAAAAGTTGAAAGAGAAATCAACAAATTACCCGAGGAAAAACAAACTTTGTTGAGTTTAAAACGCCAATTTGATCTCAAAGAAGAAATTTATAATGAACTTCTTCAAAAAAGAAATGAAGCGAGTATTGTCAAAGCTTCCAATGTCTCCGATCTTAAAATTATTGACAAAGCAAAAGACATCGGCCAAGCTCCCGTTGCCCCCAATCGCAAAATCAATTATTTGATAGCGTTGGGAGCAGGTCTCTTGCTTCCTACATTATTACTACTTATTCAGTTTTTGCTCGACAATAAAATTCACGATATATCGGAAATAGAAGATATTACGGAAACACCTGTATTAGGACAAATATACCATTACAGCAAAGACGGGAATTTACCGGTAAAAGAAGAACCGAAAGGTTTGGTAAGTGAATCATTTCGCTCTTTACGTTCAGCTTTTCGATTTATCTTTCCCGAACATACCGATACCCAAACTTTATTGGTCACCTCTACTATTTCCGGGGAAGGAAAAACCTTTATATCTTCCAATCTGGCATTGATACAAGCCATGAGTGGCAAAAAAACCATATTATTGGGATTTGATTTACGTAAGCCTAAATTAGATCAATACTTTAAAGAAGCAGAGAATTTGGAGAGAGGCTTATCCGACTTTCTTGCAGAGAATGCAAATATTGAAGACATTATTGTCCCTACCGAGCATGAGAATCTTCACATTATATCTGCCGGAAAAATTCCTCCCAATCCTTCTGAACTAATTTTAAGGGATACTTTGGCTCAACTTTTTAAAGAATTAAAAAAAAGATATGATATAATTATAGTTGATGCGCCTCCTATCGGGTTGGTTTCGGATGCTTTGGAATTACAAAAACATGCCGATATTGTCTCTTTTATTATCCGTGAGGATTATTCATTAAAGGATTTTATCAAAGACATTGATGAAAGATATTTAAGTAAAAAGATGAAAAATTTAAGTATTATTTACAATGATTTTAAAACCGGCTTCCTAAAAAAATACGGTTATGGACAAGGATATGGATACGGCTATGGATATGGATACGGACATGGGTATTTTGAACAAGATCGGGGATTCTTGGGTAAATTATTCTTAAAAATCAAAAAATTATTAGGAAAAGAACGCTAAGTTTTTTGCAAAAATTCTTTTAAAGCCTTGACACTTACCTTTTTTTGCGCAAAATATTTGCGTGCTTCAACAGATTTCTGCTCAGAAGCGCCTAATAATTGAAGCAGATTATTCAAATGCATTTTCATATGTCCTTGTTGAATTCCTTCGGTAATTAAGGCATTGACAGCCGCAAAATTTTGTGCCAAACCCGCAGAAGCAATAATACCCATTAACTCTTTTGCCGAAGGGTTTCCCAGTAATTGCAAAGAAAATTTCACCAAGGGATGTATGCCCGTCAGCCCTCCTACGGTCCCAATGGCCAATGGCATTTCTATATGATAATGAAACATTCCATCCTTTACCTCTGCATGAGAAAGAGAGGTATATCGACCGTCTTTTGATGCATAGGCATGTGCATCGGCTTCTACGGCACGAAAATCATTTCCGGTTGCAAGAATAACTGCATCCACTCCATTCATAATTCCTTTATTGTGCGTCACGGCGCGATAAGGTTCTTTCTCGGCAATATTAATCGCTGTAATAAATTTTCTCGCATATTCCTCACCGGATATATTTTGGGTTGCCAATTCATTTACCGGACAAGAAACCTCACTTCTTACAATACATTCCGGAGTAAAATTAGACAGAATAGACATAATGATTTGCGTTTGCGCCTTCATTCTGTCCGGCATTAATTCTACAAAAACCATCGCGATTTCCTCCAATATCGTATTGATAAAATTGGCCCCCATAGAGTCAACCGTGTCAAATTTGGCTTCAATTTGGTAATATCCGGGCAAAAGAGAAGTTTTGTCAATCAGGTTTAAAGAAAGTAATCCTCCCCCCCGGCTTTTCATATTTTCCTGTAAGGGGTTTATACGATGAATTATTTTTCCTTTGTTTTCCTCAAAAAAAGTAATTAGTTCCTCTTTCTTTCCTTCATAAATTAAATGAACATGTCCGGGTTTTACTGTTTGGACTACCTTTGCGGTAAACCCTCCTTTTTCCAACCAGAATTTAGCGGCTTTTGAAGAAGCGGCCACTATCGAACTTTCTTCGATTACCATAGGAATCGCATATATTTTTCCGTTAATGAGAAAATTGGGAGAAATGGCATAAGGCAAATAAAAATTGGAAACCGGATTTTCAATGAATCCATCATGTAATTCCTGTAATTTTTCATCGGAATTCCAGTATTGTCTTAATACTCTTTCAATGGATGAATCTCCGTTAAAATAATTCTCTTTCAGCCACTGAATCTTCTGTTCTTTGTTTAATTTGGAAAAACCTTTAACTTTGCTCATTAAATTTAGAAATTTAAAACGCAAGATAAGAAATATTGCTCAAAATAAAGGATGAATTTACTGATAGACATAGGAAATACCCGTATCAAAACCGCTCTCTTCGATTCGAAAAACAAATTGGTTCAAGAGAATGTGATACCGGTAAAACAAATAGTCAAAAAACTGGATACATTATTGAAATACTACCCTGTCACTCATGCTTTAATTTCAACAACCGGAAAAACCTTGGGCATAATTGAAAGCATTCTTGACAAAAAAGAAATAATATTTTTTTATCTCAATACCCGTTTACGCTTACCTTTTCAATTGGACTATGAAAATGAAGAAAAATTAGGCGCTGACAGAATAGCACTCGCTGCGGGGGCAATTCAAAAAGCTCCGAACAAAAACCGTTTGATAATAGACGCGGGAACTTGCATTACCTATGATTTTATCGATAATAAAAATATTTTCAGAGGAGGTGCCATCAGTCCGGGTATTGATTTACGCTTAAAAAGTATGCATGATTATACGGCCAACCTCCCTTTGATTAACTTGGACTCTTTGCAAGAAAATATACCGCTTACAGGAAAAGATACAATCGCTTGTATGAAATCGGGTGCCGTTAGAGGTGCTGCCAATGAAATCGAATCATTTATTGTTAAATATAAGCTAAAACATAAAGATTTAACGGTTTTTTTAACAGGTGGAAGCCAAATAATTTTGGAAAGATACTTAAAAAATAAGATATTTGTCAATTCGAAATTCCTTTTGTTTGAAGGAATGAATGTCATTTTAAACATGAACAAATAATCATATGAAATTAAAACACAGCTTATACGCGTTAATCTTATTACTCAGTATTACTACATATTCGCAAGACGGCTCACCTTCTCCCTATTCCTACTTTGGTTTGGGAGACACTTCCTTTAAAGGAACTACCGAGTATATTTCAATGGGAGGAATTAATTCATATACCGATAGCTTACATTACAACATCAATTCTCCGGCTTCTTTGTCACGTTTAAAATATGTAACTTTAAATATAGGAATGAGTAATCGTTTCATTTCAATGGAAGATAATAATGAGAAAGTAAATGCTTCCTCTCATAATATTTCCTATTTTGCCTTGGGACTGCCTATTGGAAAAAAAGCCGGACTGGGTTTTGGTATTTTACCTGAAACATCCAGCAATTTTAAAATTTATAAAGAAGAAAACACTGGGATATATACTTACGAAGGTTTTGGCGGTTTAAGTCGTTTATTTATAGCTGCATCTTACAAACTAAACGACAATTTATCTTTCGGAGTGGAATTTCAACACCATTTTGGCTATTTGAGACAAGAAAATATTTGGATTCCAGAAGGTTCCTCAACATATACCAGAGAAGATAATAATGAAGACCTCTCGGCCAGTACCGTAAAATTATCCGGATTATTTACTTACCCCCTCAAAAACAAAAAATACATTTCTGCCAATCTAGATTATCAGATTGGACAAAATTTAGATGCCCACTATACCGGATCAATCCGTCTAATACGGGTGACCCCTTCCGGAAGAGAGTTGGTAGTATCCAGAATTGATAAAGCCGAGGAAGACGGAAAAGTTTCTCTGCCGGCAGTAGTGGATGCAGGAGTCGGGATTGGAGAAAAAAACAAATGGTTTGCAGGTGCCGGCTTTACTTATGTAGGTTTAAAAGGCTTCAAAAATGAATTTATGGATCCTTCCTATGTACAATATAACGACGCTTATACTTATCATATTGGCGGAATGTATACGCCTGAATATAACTCTATTACAGGCTACTGGAAAAAAATAAGTTTTCGCGGAGGCGCCTACTATAAACAAACCGGCTTAACTATCTATGGAGAAGAGATAAAAGACTTTGGCATAACTTTTGGATTAGGATTACCGAGTTTAAAAGCTTTGTCCAATTTGAACCTTGGATTTGAGCTGGGAACCAGAGGAACAACAAACAATAATTTGGTTAAAGAAAATTATTTTAACTTGCACGTCAGTTTTTCATTAAACGACATTTGGTTCATAAAAAGAAAAATTAATTAAAATAGCATATTATGAAAAGGATTTATTTTTTAATGTTAGCGGTATTTTTATTCAACGGCTTGGTTGCACAAGAGCAAACCGGTGATAAGAAACAATGTGACGTTACATTGAGTTTGGAAAGAGATTATCTCAAATCAGGAAAATATAACGAAGCCCTTGAATATTGGGAAAAAGTATATAAAAGTTGCCCTACACATAGTGAGGCAGTATATTCCGATGGTGTGAAAATCTATAAATACAAATATAAAAAAGCTTTAAAAAGCGGTAATAAAGCTGAAGCCGAAGTTGATTACAACAAATTGATGGAACTTTATGACAACTGGGTTAAAAACTTTCCAAATACAAAATATATCGGGAAAATATACCAAGATAAAGGTCTGTTAATGCTCGAAGCTAAAAAAGGAACCGATGAGGAACTTTACAACATTTTCCATGAAGGTTATACCAAAGGAAAAAGCACTTTCACTAATCCAAAAGCTTTATATGCATATTTCAAATATGCTGTTAAAATGTATAAAAACAATAAATTGTCCTTTGAAGATCTAATCAATCTCTATGATGACATCCAAGTCACCATCAATAAATCTACGGATAAATACACCGGAATGATGGAAAAACTGCTCAAAAAAGAAGAGCAAGGTCAATTATTGAAAAGTGAAGAAAAGAAATTAAAAGCCATCCAAAAAAATATTCCGGTATATGCCGTTATTTCAAAAAATATGGATTTGATTCTGGGTGAATTAGGAGACTGTAAACACTTGGTTCCTTTATACAAAAGGAAGTTCGAAGAAAACAAAAACAATGCAGCTTGGTTGAGAAAAGCAGCCGGTAATTTGAGTAAAAAAGATTGTTCAAACGACCCTATCTTTGCTCAATTAGTAACGCAATTGGATAAAATCGAGCCTTCATATAGCTCTGCCTATTACCTAGGAATCCTAAACGAGAAGAAGGGTAAATTAACCAGCGCCGAACAATATTACAAAAAAGCGGTTTCTTTAACCGATAATGCCTATGACAAAGCAAAAGTCTATTATAAATTGGCCAAACTATCCAAGAAAAAAGGTTTGAAATCTCAAGCAAGAAATTATGCATACAAAGCATTGGAATACAAACCCTCTATGGGAAGTGCTTATTTGTTGATTGCCAATTTATATGCTACCAGTGCAAACAGCTGTGGAAATGACGAGTTCAGTAAACGAGCTACCTTCTGGTTAGCCGCAGACATGGCAGACAAAGCAGCAAAAGTGGATCCTGCTATTGCCAAACATGCGAGAAAAGTTGCTAAAAATTATAGATTAAAGGCCCCCAGCAAAGAGATGATTTTTATGCAAAACATGGCAGGAAAAACAGTTCCATTGAAATGTTGGATAGGAAAAAGTGTTCGAGTGCCTGCTGTAAAATAAAAACCTGATGTTTGCTAAAATAAAATCTTTTAAAAGCATTGTCGTAATACTATTTATGACAATGCTTTTTTCTTGTCATACAGAATCAGTCAAGCAAAATAACGATACCGGAATTAAGGATTTACCCCTTTCTATTACCGAGGATTTTTTATTGACTTATACATTGAATGGAAATAAAGTATTAAGCCTGTCCGCTCCAATAATGGAAGATTATTCCAACAAAACCGATTTTCAATATCAATATTTTCCAAAAACATTTAAAGTGATTCTCACGAATAAAAAAACTCCCGATAGTACAATTATCACTGCTGACAGAGCGTACATATATAAAAAACCCGACTTAACGGAATTGATCGGCCATGTAAAGATAAGAAACACTTCCGGTGGAAGTTTGGAAACCGGCTTGCTCTATTGGGATGCACAGAACAATCATATTTTCGGGGAAGAAGAGACATTATTGCAGCAAAACGGCGAACGTATCCAAGGAACCGGATTTGATTCAAGTTTGGATTTTAAAAATGTACGTATTAATAAAATGTCTGGAGAAATCAAAATCAATCAAAAAAACAATTAAATTTACATTAAATAAAATCTTATGAAATCTGTCGCCCTCATTTTTTTCAGCACAATATTGCTTTTTTCATGTGCAAGCTATAAACAAAAAGGAATAAAAATAAAAGGACAAACAAACCTTCATAGCATTAATAATCAAGATGAAAATGTTATTACCGAAGAGAATTTTAGAATTCTTCCCAATACTCAAATCGAATACAAAAAAGATGCAATAGGAGCAGGATATTATACATTAATTCCGGGAAACAAAACGGTATTTATTTATACTTTGGAAGAAAAACCAAAAAACAAAAATCTACGGGATGCCGGCTACAAAGAAGAAATACTTTTTGAATGGGAAGGAAATTTAAAAGAGATGGAATTGAAAGACAAAGAGCTTTCCAAAGTAAATATGCTCGTTGGAATGCATGGCTTTTTTAAAAAAGCAGGTGTATTTCCCGTTACCAAAGGATATCTAAAAATCGATTTGCCTCAAAAAGATATGATGCATGTTTATATCAAGATTGAAGATCCTGTTTATATGTTGCGAAAAAAAGAAATTGAAAAAGAAATTCCATTGATTATTAAATAAATAAAATGAAAAAATTTAGTCTCTTCATCTTCCTGCTTAGCGGTTTCCTATTACAAGCACAAAAAGCAGAAGCCTTTAAAATTTATAATAAAAACGGTAAAAAGGTTTCCTATAAAAAACTTTTAAAAAAAGCACAAAAAGCAGATATTGTTTTTATTGGTGAAGAACATGATAATCCAGTGGCTCATTGGTTTGAAATCAAGATTACAAAAGATCTTTATTCTATCCTTCAAAAAGAAGGGAAAAACAGAAAATTGGAGCTTGGCGCTGAGATGATGGAATCCGATAATATGGATGCTTATCAACGATATTTAAAAGGAGAGATTGATTACAAACAACTAGAAAAAGAAGCGAGACTTTGGCCTAATTTTAAAACCGACTATAAACCTCTTCTGGATTTTGCCAAAGAAAAAAAACTTCCCTTTATTGCTACAAATATTCCTCGTCGCTACGCCAATAAAGTATTTAAAAAAGGGTTTAAAGCATTGGACAGCATCAGTGACAAAGAAAAGAACTGGATAGCTCCCCTTCCCATTACATATGATTCCACTCTAACTTCTTATGTCGCCATGACCAAAATGGAGCATATGAAATTTATGCCGAAAAACATGCAAAAAAATATGCCAAAAGCTCAGGCTGTAAAAGATGCAACAATGGCCTATTTTATCCTAAAAAATCACAAAAAAGGAAATATTTTTGTCCATTATAACGGAAGTTATCATTCTAATGATTACCAAGGAATTGTATGGTACATTAAAAAAGAAGCTCCCGATACCAATATACTAACCATTGATGTCGAAACACAAGAATCATTAAAAAAACTCAATCCGGAAAACAAAAATAAAGCCGATTTTATCATTGTTGTTGACCCGGATTTCCCTCGTTCTTATTAATGAGCAAAGAGCAAAAAATATTAATCTATACAGACGGGTCTTCCATAGGCAATCCCGGTCCCGGAGGTTATGGGATCGTAATGAAAACAGATGATGGAAAGCTGGAAAAACGTTTTTCACAAGGTTTTAAGCGTACAACCAATAACCGGATGGAATTAATGGCTGTAATTGAAGCCTTAAAAAAAATTAAAAATAAAAATATACCCGTAGAAATCTATTCGGATTCCAAATATGTCGTAGATGCCATCAATCAAAATTGGATACAAAAATGGATTAAAAACGGTTTTGCCAAAACAAAAAATCCCGATTTATGGAAAGAATTCCTGAAAATATCAAAAGGGCTAAATTATACCATGCATTGGGTAAAAGGGCATAACAACCATCCCGAAAACGAAATTTGTGACAAACTAGCCGTAAAAGCCGCCAAATCGGATAAGCTTATCCCAGATAAAGGTTTTGAAGAAATAGAAAATCCTCCGGGTAAGTTATTCTAGTAGAAATTATAGGTAATATAACCCTTTTGCAAAGAAGGTGCTGAGGAATCCGAATTAAAAAAAGATTCATAAGCAGCTTGCACAGCTGTTTCAATCAAACATTTATATTCCACCCCCGATTTTTCCTTATTGAATTTTGCCGTTACTACATTGCCGTTTTGATCCACTTCTATATCAATGACAATAAGACCTTTCATATAATCGGGACAAGTATAAAGAGGATTGGCAATATAAAGGTCTTTTCGGTTTTTAATGAAATATTCTATGTTACTACGACCCGTAAAACGTGTTTCTTTTTTGTCCTTATCCTCTTTTTGCGGTTCAACTTGTTGCTTTTCCGATTTGAGCTTTTCCAAGAAATTTTCACGGTCTTTTTCAAAAGTTTTTATGGCTTCTTCCTGTTGTTTTCTGAACTCCTCAAAACTCTTATCTTCTTGTAATTGATTAGAAGCCATATTGGTATTAAAATGCTGATTGATATATTTATCTACATCGGGAAGTTCAATCTTTTCATCGGGTTTTAAATCTTCAAAATTAAAATCCTCATCCACAAAATCTATGGCATAGGTTTCTTCGGGAACTTTTTCTTTAAATCCCAGATTGAATAATAGAAAAATGATCCCTAATTCAATAAAAAGAGCTATTAACCAAGCTTTTTCAGAATGTGAAAGTCTGATTTTTTTAGACATAATCCTCAATCCATTTAGTATGCGTCATCGCATCTTTAACGTTGAAATCTCCTATTTTAGTTCGTCGTAAGGCGGATAAATAAGCACCAGTATTCAGTTTTTTTCCAAAATCATAAGCCAGTGACCGGATATAAGTGCCTTTACTCACCTTAACCCTGAAATGCACATCGGGCATTTTCACTTCTGTGATTTCAAATTCTTTAATCTCAATGGGGCGCTTTTCCATTTCCACCTGTTCTCCTTTGCGTGCATGTTCATACATTTTCTTCCCGTTTTTTTTGATGGCGGAAAAAATGGGCGGAGTTTGCCATTGTTTACCTATGAAAGATTGAGCCGTTTCCTCAATCATTTGAGGAGTAATATGCTCAACCGGGAAAGTATTGTCTATTCCGGTTTCCATATCATAGGAAGGAGTTGTCGCTCCCAATGTAATAATACCGGTATATTCTTTGTCCATTCCTTGGTAGGTATCAATTTTTTTGGTTGCTTTTCCTACACAAATAATCAATAAACCGGTTGCCAAAGGATCTAAGGTGCCTGCATGGCCCACTTTAAATTTCTTGATACCGTGTTTTTTTAAAATCGCATAACGTATTTTATTTACCACATCAAAAGAGGTCCATTCAAGCGGTTTATCTATCAGCAATACTTGCCCTTTTTTTAAGTCTTCAAGCTCCATTTATATAATAATTAAAGGTTTGATGAAAAAGTGAATGAAAAGAATTACCATTCCGATAAAAATACGATAATACCCGAAAATTTTAAATCCTTTGCGGGTAATATAATCGATAAAGGCTTTAATAGCAAATAATGCCACTATAAAACCCACTATATTTCCAATGAGGAGTAATTTCAATTGATAATCGGTCAAATGAAATCCCGCTTGATAATAATCCCATAATTTTTTTACGGTAGCTCCCAACATAGTAGGAACGGCAAGGAAAAAAGAAAATTCCGTAGCGGTTTTCCGGTCTAGTTTTTGCATCATCCCTCCGATGATAGTCGCTCCACTTCTGGAAACTCCGGGAATCATCGCAAGGGTTTGAAAAAAACCGATTTTCAAAGCTTTGGAATAAGTAATATTTGTTTCTTTATTGTCTTTAAACCAGTCATCCACTTTAAGAAAAACAAAACCACCCAAAATAAGCATAACCGCCACTACAATAGGATTTTCAAGTAAGCGATCAATCCATTTATTGAATAAAAGCCCGAGAAAAACAGCAGGCAAAAAAGCTACAAACAATTTTTTATAAAAATCCCAAGATTGCAAAAATCTTTTCCAATAAAGCACCACCACAGAAAAGATTGTTCCTAACTGAATTACTATCGTGAATAATTTTGTAAAGTCGTCCTGTGCAATTCCCATCAAAGAGGAAGCAAGAATCATATGTCCCGTAGAGGAAACAGGTAAAAATTCCGTTATTCCTTCAATTATAGCAAGAATAACCGCTTGTGATTCGGTCATAGGTTAATCTTTATCCGGATTGAGTAAAATGGCATATACTTCGACAATAAAACCGAGCAAAATCAACATCGGAGCTAAACGAATTCGCCGGAAATTGAATATCTCATCATTCCATTGTTGAGGATCATTACTACCTCCGCCGGACATCAAAATAAAACCAAGGGCTATCAGAAATAATCCGGCCAATAAAAAAAGATAATTTTTTCTGCCAAAGAGTAATTTCGTCTGTTTGTTAGTCTGTTTTTTAATTTGTTTTTTCATAATCAGTAATGTAATTGATCGTTTTTCATGCGAAGAAAATGATTTGTAGCAAATAAGGTACTTATAAAAGTAATACCGGTTCCTGTTGCATAAATAATCAAGGCCAGTATAGCTAATAATTTTTTGTCGTGTAGCAATTGTAAATCAGGGAAATATAAATTTATAAAATAAAGAAGCAAAAATAAGCCTGCCAATGCAATGCTCGCTCCTGTTAAACCTAGAAGAAACGACCTCCATAAAAACGGTTTCCGTATGAAAGAGCGTGTAGCCCCTACCATTTGCATGGTATAAATGGAAAAGCGTTTACTGTAGATGGATAAGCGAATAGCACTGTTAATCAAAAGATAAATCAGCAGTACAAAAATTATACTGATTATACCAATCCACATACTTAATTTTTTCACATTTTGATTCAGCACCTTTACTAATGGACGAAAATATTCATAACTGACATCGGCAATATTGGGATTTTTCTCCCAGACTGTTTTCAAACTGTCTATTGTTTTTTGGGTAACATATTGCCCCTTTAATGTAATTTCCAAATTATCTTGCAATGGATTATTTCCCAAGAATTTAATAAAGTCTTCACCCAATTCTTTTTTTAGAGAGGAAGCGGCATCCTTTTTGGAAACAAATTTAACTGACTTGACTTCTTTTTTAAGTTTTAATTTTTTTTCATAAGTTTTAATCTCAGAAAGCTTGGCGTCTTTCTTAAAAAAAACTGTCAATACAATTTTCTCTTTAAAATGGTTCGTTATATTATTAGAATTCAATACAAAATAGCCCAATATCCCTAATAAAAAGAGAACTATGGATATGCTCATTACGACTGAAATATTAGTTTTGATTAGTCTCGACTTTTGATATTTTTCAAAATAATCTGTCAAATTATATTTTTTTACCGGATTGATTAGCACAAAAATACATAAAAAAAATTAGGCATGTAAAACAAAAGAATAAGTTAAACGTTTTTATAAATAAAACATTTTTGTTAATAATTGAACAAATAAGAACTAAAAACGCCCCTGTATAAAAAAAATTCTTAAATTTGACAATTAAACTATTTATTTCGAATGAAGAAATTATTATTTATCATACCATTCTTTTTTTTACAGTCTATTGAGGCTCAATTCTTTCAAGAGCAACGCACCATAGACGAATTGGAAGTTTCGGTCGGACTATTAAATATCCAAGGAGATTTTGGGATACGGGATCGTTTTGAAACCACTTTACGCAGTATCGGTGTAAATCTGGGAGGAAAAATGTATTTGAATTTAACCAATCCATATAATTCTACAACCTATTTGGGCACACATATCCAATATAATGTGGCCTTAAATTTGAGTTACTCTAAAATTGCCCATAAAGGCTACGAAGATTATCCCAAAATAGATGCTATTACCGGGCAAAATTTTTCGGTAGGTTTGGGAGTAAATATTGAATATCACATGTCCGATATACGTAATTCATCTTTTTTTACCAATGATTTTCTCTATTCTTTTGATCCTTATATAGGTGGAGGTATATACGGATATTACTATCATGTGGAACTCAGCTCTTCTTTAGGCGATTTAAATGATCCGGCAGTTTTACCTTCTTCATATGTAGGGGCTATTTCTAACGGGAGTCGTTTTGTAGGAGCTTTTCATATTGAAACAGGTATCCGCTATAAACATTCTGATTATGTACATTACGTTTTTAAAAGCGACTGGATGTATTTTATGGATGACAAATTTGACGGCCTGAATCCCAATCCTGAGCTGGTGAAAAACCTTCATAATGACTGGACAATATTGACTTCATTGGGTGTAATTTTCTACCTGCCATAAAAAGAATTTATATCTATTAAAAAAGCCGGCATGTGCCGGCTTTTTTAATAGATATAAATAATGTGTTTGTAATTCTATTTGATTTTTTCAACCAAGGCTTTGAAAGCTTCGGGGTGATTCATGGCTAAATCGGCCAATACCTTACGGTTAAGGTCGATATTATTTTTATGTATTTTTCCCATGAATTGTGAATAGGACATTCCGTGTAAACGGGCTGCCGCATTAATCCGTTGAATCCACAAACTTCTAAAGTTTCTTTTCTTTTGCTTTCGGTCTCTATAAGCATAGAGCATGGCTTTCTCTACCGCATTTTTTGCTACGGTATATACATTCTTTCTTCTTCCGTAATATCCTTTTGCTTGTTTAAGGATTTTTTTTCTTCTTCTTCTTTTTGCTACTGAATTTACTGATCTAGGCATAATTTTGATTTTTTTGTAACAGGCATCGATTAAACGATTTTTTCTTTTTTAGTGCACTGTTCCAGGGTTAATAAATCTACCACATTCAAATAGAGCTTATTTAAGCCCCAATGATTGTAATACGTTTTTACGATCTGCATCACTTACTAATGTAGTGTGCGTTAATCTTAGTTTACGCTTTTTTGATTTTTTTGTCAAAATGTGACTTTTATAAGCGTGTTTTCTTTTGATTTTTCCGGTGCCGGTCAATTTAAACCTTTTTTTGGCACTGGCTTTTGTCTTTAGTTTTGGCATAATCCTTCTTCTTTATTTATATATTTATATCTATTTCTTTTTTTTCTGTGACTTGGGAGCCATTAACATAATCATCTTTTTTCCTTCCAGTTTGGGCAATTGTTCCACCTTTCCGTATTCTTCCAAGTCTTGTGCAAGCCTCAATAATAAAATCTGACCTTGCTCTTTAAAAATAATCGAACGTCCCTTAAAAAACACATAAGCTTTTAACTTGTTTCCTTCTTTAAGGAAATTGATCGCGTGTTTTTTCTTAAACTCATAATCATGATCATCGGTATTGGGACCAAAACGGATTTCCTTTACCGTCACTTTTTGAGTTTTGGACTTAATAGCTTTTTCTTTTTTCTTTTGGTCATACAAGAACTTCTTGTAATCCAAAATTTTACAAACAGGCGGATCGGCTTTGGGCGAAATCTCTGCCAAATCCAATCCCATTTCCTCTGCCATTTGCAAAGCTTTTTGCAAAGGATAAATTCCTACTTCGACATTATCACCTACCAATCTTACTTCTCTGGCGGTGATTTCATCGTTGATACGATGCGGGTTTTTCTTTATGACTCTACCCGGTCTTCTACTGCGTCTTCTACGTATTGCTATTGTTCTATATTTTTATGGGTTACTATTCAAATTGTTTGATATCCTTGGTTTCCTCTTCTTTCACACGGGAAATAAACTCGTCTATACTCATGCTTCCTATATCTCCTTCCTTGTGCTTTCTAACAGAAACCATGCCGCTTTCAGCTTCTTTTTCTCCTACAATAATCATATAAGGAGTCTTCATCACTTCGGCATCACGTATCTTTCTCCCTATCTTCTCGTTACGATTATCAATCGTGGCGCGAATATCGGAATTTTGGAGCAAATTTAAAACATTTTTCGCATATTTCTCATATTTTTCGCTAATCGGTAAAATAATAACTTGCTCGGGAGTCAACCATAAGGGCAAATTACCTCCGGTATGCTCCAATAAAATAGCGATAAAACGTTCCATGGAACCAAATGGTGCCCTATGGATCATCACCGGACGATGTGATTTATTGTCCGCTCCGGTATAGGTCAAATCAAAACGTTCAGGCAAATTATAATCCACCTGTATGGTTCCCAGTTGCCAACTTCTTCCCAAAGCGTCTTTTACCATGAAATCCAATTTAGGACCATAGAAAGCCGCTTCTCCGTATTCTATTTTGTAATCAAGTCCTTTTTCTTGAGCCGCTTGAAGTATGGCCTGCTCGGCTTTTTCCCAATTTTCATCACTACCGATGTATTTACTCTTGTCTTCTTTGTCCCGTAAAGAAACTTGGGCGGTAAAATCTTCAAATCCCAAGGAACCGAAAACATAGATTACCAAATCGATTACTTTTTTAAATTCATCTAATAACTGGTCAGGGGTACAAAAAATATGTGCATCATCTTGTGTAAAGCCTCGTACACGAGTGAGTCCGTGTAACTCCCCGCTTTGTTCATAACGGTAAACCGTACCGAATTCGGCAAAACGCACAGGTAAATCTTTGTAACTATACGGCTTGGTTTTAAAAATCTCTATATGATGCGGACAGTTCATCGGTTTTAATAAGAACTCTTCTCCTTCTTTGGGAGTTTTTATCGGCTGAAAACTATCGGCACCGTATTTTTCATAATGTCCCGAAGTGAGATACAAATTTTTATGGCCGATATGTGGGGTAACCACTCCTTGATATCCGGCTTTTTTTTGCGCTTTTTTTAAAAAATCTTCCAAACGCTCACGCAATGCGGCTCCTTTGGGTAGCCACAAAGGCAATCCTTGTCCCACATTACTGGAAAAAGCAAATAGTTCGAGCTCTTTACCTAATTTTCTGTGATCGCGTTTTTTGGCTTCTTCGAGCATTTCAAGATACTCTTTCAACAGCTTTTGCTTGGGGAAAGAAATCCCGTATACCCGTGTCAATTGAGGCTTCGTTTCATCCCCGCGCCAATAAGCTCCTGCTACATTGAGCAATTTTACGGCTTTAATCAATCCTGTATTGGGAATGTGTCCGCCACGGCATAAATCGGTAAAATCATCATGGTCGCAAAAAGTGATATCGCCGTCTTCCAAGTTTTCGATCAATTCGATTTTAAAAGGATTGTTTTCTTTTTTATAAAAATCAAGCGCATCTTTCTTTGATACTTCCCGTAAGCTAAATTCATGTTTTCCTTTGGCAATTTCGAGCATTTTTTTCTCGATTTTTTCAAAGTCTTTTTCGGAGAAACTTTTGTCTCCGAAATCGATATCATAATAAAAACCGTTGTCTATTGCCGGCCCGATAGTCAATTTGGCTTCGGGATAAAATTTTTGAATGGCTTGTGCCATGAGATGGGCAGAAGAATGCCAAAAAGCTTTTTTTCCTTCGGGATCGTTCCATGTAAACAAAGTTAAATTCCCATCTGTGGTTAGCGGTGTTGAAACTTCGACTGTTTTATCGTTAAATTTAGCCGAAATAACATTTCTCGCCAAGCCCTCACTTATGGATTTAGCCACTTCATAGGGAGTGGTTCCTTTGTCAAATTCTTTTACCGATCCGTCGGGTAAAGTGATTTTAATTTTGCTCATCTCTTCTCAATTTCAAATAAATAATATGCAAAGATACGGTTTTAGCACAAATAGTCAAGCGCTAAATTTACACAAAATAGAAAGAGCTGCCGTTGCCGGCAGCTCTTTCGGGTTATTATAGTTTGTGTGGTTGGTCAATCAAATTATAATGATGCAAAGATACTATTTTTTTGAAATATATCAAGCCCTTAAAATTTGATATTTATCCCGGCCAAAAAATTCCTGCCCGCCTGAGGAAAATAGTAAGCTGTACTTCCCCACATATAGCCGTTAGAAACATATTGAGTGTCGAATAAATTGTTTATTTTGAGTTGCAATTGAACATTATCAAATAAATTTTTCCCTTTAATTTGGTAAGTAATCAATGCATTTTCGACAAAATAGGCATCCAATTTTGATTCGGGCGTGTTTTTATTATCCATATATTGCTCTCCTACATATTTTGAATATAATTTTATATTTAATTCTTTCACCGGTTTCCATTGAATGATTGCCGCTCCTACTATTTCAGGGGAATAAGTAAGATTGGTATCTCCATAAGAAACCGGAAGGCCGTTTTCTATCTCAAAATAATCTTTGTTTTTATTTTTACTCAGACTGATGTTTCCTGAGAATTGCCATTTCTCATTCAAGAGATACCCTCCTTGAATTTCCATTCCTATACGGTAACTTTCTCCTACGTTTTTTCTTATGGGATTTCCTACATTATCGATTTGACCGGTTAAAACCAATTGGTCTTTGTAAAACATTCCGAAAGCGGTAGCTTCAAAATTTGTCTTTTCGGTTCTGTATTTCCAACCGGCTTCTATATCGTTTAATGTCTCGGATTTGGGTAAGGTTACCGGATTGTTTACATAATCGTCACGATTTGGCTCTCTATGTGTCTGAGCCAAAGAAATATAGGCTTGTTGATTGAAATTTATTTCATACATCAAACCGATTTTCGGATTGACAAAAAACAAATCGTCTTTTATGTAAAAAGGCGAATTATAATCGAGGGTTCCGTCAATTGTATAGTTAATGTTTCTAAACTGTATATCCGTATAAAGCTTTAAATCATCGGTAATATTATAAATACTTTTTGCAAAACCGCTTACTGTTTTTTTCTCTCCGGTATTTCTATAATATTCCTCATCTATTTCACTGTCGGAAGCATACCTTGCCCAGATTATCCGTCCGAAATGTCTTCCGTCGTATTCATTTGCAGCAACTCCCAGAATCACTCGCATATCATCCGAAGTATAAGTAGTGGAAGCAATCAATCCGTAAAAATCGTTATCCAACCATTTTCTTCGGATAAGATCTGTTTTATCAATAACCACTCCATTAATTTGAATGGGAGTCAAGCCATAGTCGGCAAAATCCCTGTCTTGTTTGTATTGTTCATAATATCCCCTGCCGTAAGTATAGTGTGCTGTGAGGTTTAATTTTAGATTTTCCGCTACACGGTATTCATAATGCAATTGGCTATGATCTTGCTTGTAATGGTCAATTTCGTTATCATAAAAACCGATGATATTCCAATTAGCATCATAAATCGCCCCGGCATAATTAAAAGTGCGATTTGTTTCCAAGGTTTGTTTGTCCACTCCATACCAAGCTTGATAGGTTTCTTCTTCCCCCCCGAAAAAAATAGCTTTTAAAGTGTTTTTTTCATCTTTATAGGCTCCCGACAAAAAATAAGAAGACATATCCGAGCGGGCTCGATCTATATAGCCGTCAGATTTAATTTTGGAATATCTTCCGGTGAATTCAAAATGATTATTTAGTAATCCGGTACTTCCTTTTATACTATATTTTTGCGTATTAAAAGATCCTGCCGATGCTTGTATTTGAGCAAACGGCTCTTTATTTATTTGATCTGTGGTTAAACTTATTGCCGCTCCAAAAGCACCGGTCCCGAATGTTGAAGTTCCCACTCCCCGCTGAATTTGGATACTTTCGGTCGAGGCGGCAAAATCGGGAATATCCACCCAATACACTCCATGCGATTCCGGATCGTTTAATGGAACTCCATTCAGTGTCACATTGATTTGTTGCGGACTGATTCCTCTGATTCTAATTCCGGTATACCCCACACCTGCTCCCGCATCGGAAGTAGTGACTACACTAGGGGTGAAATCCAATAAATAAGGTATGTCTTGCCCTAAATTTTGTTCTTCAATATCCTTTTTTTTAATATCGGTATAAGTCACGGGCATATCTTTACTCGCTTTGACCGAATAGATCACTACTTCGTCCAGAGGAACGGTATCCGGATAAAGATAAATTTCGATATATGTATGTTTAGTTAAGTGAATTTTAGAACGATACACTTTGTAACCCGGCTCTGAAATCAGCAAAGTATAATTTCCTTTTTTTAATTCAAATTCGAAATAGGCATTTTCGTCGGTCTGCGTTTGAAGATTTTCCTCAATGATTTTAACCGTTATGCCTGATAATAATTTTCCTTGATCGTCTTTAACCGTTCCGGCCAATTTGAAAGTTTGTGCATTGATTCCCATATATGTAAGAATCAATAGTGATACGAATAATTTTTTCATTGTTTTTAGTTTTTTATGTGATTAAATACTACATAAAAACAATGGGTAGGTTGAGATAAACGTCCCTAAACAGCATTACCTGTTCCAGGTTCTACGGGTATGATCTCAGCTCGTAATTTTTTAGAGCACCCCTGTTTTTATTTAGGGCAAAGGTAAAGAGTTTTTTAAAATAACAATGAAAAAAAGAAAAAATTATTCTTCGTCCGGCGGAGGTAATTGTTTCTTGGCTTTGGCTCCCAATTTTTTTAATTTTTCTACCTGCCCCAAAAGATTTCCTCTTCCGGATTGCAATTTTTTAATGGCATTGTGATAACTTTCTTGTGCACTGCTTAAACGTATGCCGACGGTTCGTAAATCTTCAAGCAATCCGTGAAATTTATCATATAATTTACCGGCTTGATCCGCTATCTCTACGGCATTACGGGTTTGTCGCTCGTTAGTCCACATATTATCTACAATTTTTAAAGTAGCCAATAAAGTGGAAGGGGTGACCATCACAATATTAAATTTAAAGGCATAATTATACAATCCCGGATCTTCTTTTAAGGCCAATGAAAAAGCGGTTTCAATGGGAATAAACATCAATATAAATTCCGGACTTTCTCCTTTGAGCAAATCCTCATAATTTTTCTTTTGCAGTCCGTCTATATGTTGTTTTATAGAACGTACATGATCTTTTAAAGCTGCTTTTGCCGTTTGTTCATCTTCTGCATTTACATATTTCTCATAAGCGGTTAAGGAAACTTTGGCATCGATAATCATCTTTTTGTTATTAGGCAATTGGATCACAACATCGGGTTGATATCTTGTTTGTTTACCCTCTTTTTCTACTGTAAAATTTTGTTGAGTAAAATATTCCCGTCCTTTTTCCAATCCCGATTTTTCAAGTAAATTATTGAGGATGGTTTCTCCCCAGATGCCCTGCGTCTTGCTCTCCCCTTTCAGGGCTTTGGTCAGGTTTAAAGCTTCCTGGCTAAGTTGCTGATTGAGTTCTTTCAATTGTTTCAACTGTTCATATAAAGCCTCATGCCTCCCGTGACTATGTTTTTCGGTTTCTTCTACTTTTGATTTGAATTCTTTGATGGCCTTGGTAAACGGATTCAGTATCGTATCCAAACTTTCCTTATTCTGACGAGTAAATTTCTCCGCTTTTTCATCCAGAATTTTCTGCGCCAAATTTTCAAATTCCTGTTTGAATTTTTCTTCTTTTTCCTTGAAATGGGCTTGCTCCATTTCCCATTTCTTATTCCAATATTTCAGCTCTTGTTCTTTGGCCGTTAATTCTTGAAGCAATTGATTTTTTTCTTTATCAAAAATTTCTTTGAATTGACTCTTTTCTTCCAATAAACGTTTCTCCCACTCCAATCTTTCTCTTTCAATTTCGGATTCTATTTGTTGTTTTTCATTTCCCAATCGAGCAATATCGTCTTTGAAAGACAGAATTTTTATCTGATTTTTCTGATTACTCCATAAAAAACCGATAATCAAACCAAGGATTAAACCGGCCAAAACAGATAATATAATAATCATTGTCTGATCCATCATCTCTATATCGATTTTTTATTTCTTTTTTTCAATCGCTTTATTTCGTCTTTTAATCTTTTGTTTTCCTTGTTCATCTGTCCGCTAAACCACATATAACCGGCAAAAAACCCGGTCAATAAACCGATCAAAAGAGCCAAAATAAAAAATAACTGTTCGTTCATAATAGAAGTTTACCCAAAAATAATCAAAAAAGAGAAACAAAAGAGATTTCCCCCGGATTAAAAATCAGCTTCTTCTTTTTCTTTATTTTGTATAATTTTATACAATACTATACTTCCGGCTATTACCCCTAAAAAAGCCACCAGTGCCTCCCCAAACCCTGTCCAATATAGTTCATATTCTCCAAACATTTGGCGTATTTGCGGCAAATCGTTAAGATGAATCATAAGAAAATATATAAGCCCCAAGCCAATGGCCAAACCGGGATGGTTTCTAACAAATTCAACGGATTGTTTATAGCTCATACGTTGATTTTCCATGGCATAATCCAGTAAGGTAAAACCAAAGAAATAAGACGTAACAAGCATATTCAGCACCCAGGCAAAAACAGTGATAATTTTATAGTCCGGCAAAATAAAAACTAATAAAGCCAAACCCATTAGAAACAGATATTCAAAAATTAAATTTCGTATGGTGATTTTGATTCCGCGTATGATGTCCTTTATTAATTGAAGAAATGGAAAACGATAGACTGTTCCCGAAAGTTTATGAAAAATCTCCTCCGAAACCATAGAAAAAACAGGAGACAATATCAGTAATAATACAAAACCTGAAAGAGAGGACATCATAAAAATGAAATCCCGTTCATATTCTTCCAATTTAAAATAAGGAAAATAAGGCATTAATATTTTAAAAAAACTATCTGTTATATAAACCGGAAATGAAAATACAATAATCAAAAAAATAAGTAAAAGCACATATTTCCATAAAGAAAACAAATATTTGAAACTTTTCAAATAAGCATAAACAGATAAAAGAATATTTTTTATAAACATTATTGATAAAAAATTTAATCAAAAATAAGCAGTTTTATTTTATCTTGCGTCACCAAAAAACCGAAGAATGAAAAAAATAGTTTTATTGTTTTTTTTACAAATAATAATTGTCAATGCACAGGATTTTGAATCGAAGGAAGCTTTGGATTCTATCACAATTTCAGGATACGGAAAAAATATCTCTATCGCAGAAATTCCCAAGACCATAACTATACTCACCGCCCAAGACATAAAGCAAAAAAACATAGAAAATTTAGATGATTTATTAGAAGAAATTGCCGGTATAGATATCCGTACAAGAGGAGACAAAGGTGTGCAATCGGATATAAGCATTCGCGGAGGAAATTTTGATCAGGTATTAATACTGCTAAATGGTATTCCTTTTAATAATCCGCAAACCGGGCATCATACCTTGGATCTTCCGGTAGATGTCAGTATGATCGAAAAAATAGAAATATTAGAAGGTGCTTCCGGGCAATCTTTTGGAGTAAATGCATATAGTGGAGCCATCAATATAATCACCAAAAATCCGCAGACAAATCAAGCGGAAACAGGAATAAAAATCGGGCAATACGGTTATTTAAAAACCGATTGGAACATAAGACATACCAATGATAAAATTTCTGTTTTCAACGGATTAACTTATCAACGTTCCAATGGTTATTTAACCAAGGATTCTATTAACAACACCGATTTTTTCAGCATAAAAGATTTCTTAAACATCAAAATAGAAACCAAAAACCATCCGGTAAATATTCAGCTGGGCTATCATCAAAAAGATTTTGGTGCAAATAGTTTTTATACTTCAAAATATCCCTGGCAATATGAAAAAACAAAAGGCTTTTCAGGAAGTATTTCTAAAAAAATCGGCAAGAAAATCCTGTGGAAACCTTATCTCCTTTACCGGTTACATTTTGACGAATTCCAACTTTTCCGGGAAAGTGTTTATAAATATCGCGACGGTTATTATATCTCGAATCAAGACACTGCTCAATATGCCCCCGGTTTTTATTACAGAGGACCAAATTATCATAAAACTCAAAATATAGCGGGAGGAATAAAAACCGGTTTTCAATCGAAATACGGTAAAACCAATCTACATTTGATGTTAAAAAACGAAGAGATATGGAGCAATGTATTAGGAAAACCTCTGGATATGCCTATTGAAAAAAAGGATGGAAGAATATATACAAAATACGACCAAAGATTTTATACTTCTATTATTGTAAATCAAGTAAAAAAATGGGAAAATTACCAAGTAGGGGCAGGAATAAATTTTTTATATAATAGTCAATACAAACTCTATTCGTCCGGTGGTATATTTATCAACCATACCGGCAATAAATGGACGAAATACCTCAGTATAAACTCAGCTGTGCGTTTACCTACATTCACGGATTTGTATTATGAAGGACCTTCAAACACCGGAAATCCTGATCTCAAACCCGAACAATCTGTCACATATGAAACCGGAATTAAATATAAAAACCCGGGATTTTCAAGTAATTTGTCTCTTTTTTATCGCCAAGGAATCAATACGATTGATTGGATCAAAACAGACCCGCAGGAAAAATGGCATACCGAAAACTTAACCAACCTGAATACGTACGGAATGGAATTTTCAGCCGGAAAAAAATTCAAACCGGAATATTTTGTCAAAAAAATAGCTTTTTCTTATGCCTATTTGGATATGAATAAAGAAGAAAACGAAAATTTAATCTCAAAATACGCCTTAGATTATCTCAAACACAAATTTACGGGAGAAATAATTCATAAATTTTTCTATGGCATGGAAACTTCTTGGCAATTAATTTATAAGCAACGTGAAGGACAATACTTGGACTATATCAATCAAGAATATCAATTATTTGACTACAAACCCTATTTTTTAACTCATCTCAAAATGAGCAAAGTTTATAATCATACAAGCTTTGAATTAAAAATAGAAAACCTGTTTGATATAGAATACAGGGACTTATCTTATATCAAAATGCCCGGACGCTGGATCATCTTTGGAATTACCTATCATTTTGATAAATAAATTTTTAGGCCTCCGGATTTCCTCCGAGTACTTTCACAAATTCCCTTATCCAAGCGGGATGTGCCGGCCAAGCGGGAGCGGTAACCAAATTTCCATCCACAAAAGCGGCATCTACCGGAATATTTTGAAATTCCCCGCCGGCCAGGTTTACTTCCGGACCTACGGCATAATAAGCAGCTGCTTTACGTCCTTTTAATACGCCAGCTGCCGAGAGTATTTGGGGACCGTGACAAATAGCTGCAACGGGTTTATTTTTAGCAAAAAAATCCCGTGTGATTTCAAGTACCCGTTCATTGAGTCGTAAATATTCGGGAGCTCTGCCTCCGGCTATTACGAGTCCGGCGTAATCTTCGGGATTGACTTTGTCAAAATCATAATTAATCGTAAAGTTATGCCCCGGTTTCTCGGAATAAGTTTGGTCTCCTTCAAAATCATGAATCGCTGTTTTTACCGTTTCTCCCGCTTTTTTATCCGGGCAAACGGCATGTACTTCATATCCCAACATTTGTAACATTTGGAAGGGCACCATGGTTTCATAGTCTTCGGCAAAATCGCCAGTGAATAAAAGAATTTTTTTCATAGCAGTATATTTTAATGATAAATAATTTGTAATCAGTGTAATATACAAAAAAAGCGGCTTGTTTCCAAGCCGCTTTTTCGATTAAACATTAAGACAAATAATATATCAGAACTTCATTTTAAATCTCAAAGTATAATTCCGTCCTAAGATTCCCATTTGAGATACCTCGGTACTATAACGAAATCTTCCTCCTGCACTTCTCAAATCGGGATGTCCATTGGTTCCGTCCCATAATACATCGGGATAAACATCAAAAACATTATTAACACCAAAACTCATTTCAAATCGTTTGGAAAATTCATAACCCATCATAAAGTCGGTTACCACTTTCGGTGACATCACTTGATCGTTTAATCCGTCTTCACTGGGAACAGTTACTTCCCCGAAACGAGTATTATTTAGGGCAAAGTTGAAATGCTTGTATTTATAGGTTGTGGTCAATGCTATTTTGGATTTAGGTCGTGCATCGGTAATACGCATGGCCTCTCTATGATTGAAAATATCATATCCGTATTGCTCCAAGATAGGCGGATTGGCCACTTCTCCGTCGATTTCATTTTTATTGAAATTCATCGCCAAATTCAATCCCATTTTTCCTTCACCAACTGCAATATTCGGATAATCCAATACCACATCCACACCGGTAGTTTTGGTATTCACGGCATTGATAAAGAATTGTAAGGCAAGTACATCATTATCAATTAAAATTTGCTCTACGGGATCTGATCCGTCAAGATTTCCGTCAACCGACTGAATTTGAGATGAGAATAAAACCCGATCTTTCACTTTGATATGATAGATATCGGCTGTGATACTCATTTTTCCTACTTTGGCAGTTCCACCAAAAGAATAATTTTCGGAAGTTTCTGCATGTAATTTAGGTACACCTAAACCCACAACGGCAGGATCATCATTAGGTAAAGTTCCTTGCAACTGAGGATCGGGATTTCCGGTTACAATGATATATTGTGTCAAACGGATATAACGTTGATGCAAAGTAGGGGCTCTAAAACCGGTACTGGCAGAAGCTCTAAGTGTAAAATTATCCGTTACTTTATAACGCGTATTTAATTTCCATGAAGTATTCGAGCCGAAATCGGAAAAATCTTCATAACGAATAGCCCCTCCGAAAAGTAATTTATCGGTTACATCATAATCCAACCCGAAATAAGCAGCAATATTTGTTCTGTTTACATCCATTGCTTCCTCATCCTTGATACCCGCAAATGAATCGGAGCCCGATTTATAATAAGAAAATTCATCTCCTTTATGCCCTTTATAAAATTCCTTTTTATATTCAAAACCGAACGAGGTACTTATTTTATCATTAAAAGTGCGGCTGAAATCAAGGTTTCCGATTACGTTACTAAAAGCATAACCTCCCGGATGAAAAGTACGGGGAGAAGTTCCGTGATCAGCTAAATAAGCACGATTAACCGAATTATTAACGGTATAATCAACATAATTACGACCATAAGTCAAACTGAAATCGGCACCAAAATCCATAAGGGGAAATTTGATTCCCGCCACGTTCATATTGTCGAGTACTTCGGTTTCAAAAGTCGGATGGTATCCAACAAAACTTTCATAAGGAGTAAGAAATTCGGCCTCATGAACATCTTGCCTCCAATAAGGCACGCGATAATAAGCAAAACTGGTTCCTTTTCTTTCGGTAAAAGTATGAAAAGTATAAAATTCACTATGTTCACCCACAGGATAAGTAAGATTTAATAGAATTGAATTTTTATTCAACTTCGGTTGCCCCACAATCATTCCCAAATCAGGATGTCTGTCAACCCAATCCAATAAATTGGTATAATAGGCCACTTCTTTGATATAATCCGGATTGTTCGGATCATTACCATAATCGGCTACATCGGGAGGAGGAGGCAAATCTCTTCTGCCCGGCTCTCCGGCACGATTGGTTATCTCCTGTTGGTAATGTTCAAAACTGATATTTACTTTTCCTTTTCCCAGATTATGAGAAGAATTGACATCCACTCCCATTTTAAAACCATCTCCTTGAGAGGTTATACCTGCAATAGAGTTTACTTCGGTAAATTGGGCATTTTCTTTTAAAATAATATTGATTACCCCTGCAATTGCATCCGACCCGTATTGGGCAGAAGCACCGTCACGTAATACTTCAATGCGTTCAATGGCATTACTGGGGAAACTTTTTAAATCGATCCCGACTTCTCCTTTACCCGGGGTACCGTTCAAATAAATTTGGGCGGATTGATTTTTACGTTTTCCGTTAATTAAAACCAGTGTTCTACTGGGCCCTAATCCTCTTAAATCAGCAGGGTCAAAATGTGCGGTTGCATCAGAAATCGGTTGAGGTTGTGAATTAAAAGAGGGTACTTTATAAGTGAGCATTTCCTCTACTTGTACTTTTCCGCTTTCTTCCAGTTCTTTGAAGTTTATATTATCAATGGGAACAGGAGAATCAAGTACGGTTCTGGGTTTTGAAC
>Ga0256835_1000337_pt1 | contig 36318 bp, 29 predicted proteins | sample PIR30metaG_FD_185972 | JGI IMG/M metagenome (GOLD analysis project Ga0256835, IMG submission 185972) | Hydrothermal vent microbial communities from East Pacific Rise, Pacific Ocean - PIR-30 | ecosystem: Environmental > Aquatic > Marine > Hydrothermal vents | place: Pacific Ocean: East Pacific...
TTGGGGTCCACCCCGGCGGTGGGTTCGTCCAGCAGCAGTAGGCGGGGGTGGTGGATCAGGCAGGAGGCCAGGGCCAGCCGCTGTTTCCAACCGCCTGACAGCGCCCCAGCCAAATGGTCCAGGTAGCGCCCCAGCCCCAGGCGCTCCACCACCTGGTCCAGCTCCTGCCCCAGGTTTGCAACCTGGTACAGGCGGGAGATGAACTGGAGGTTCTCGCGTACCGTCAGGTCTTCGTAGAGGCTGAAGCGCTGGGCCATGTAGCCCACCTGGGGCCGGATGGCGTCGCTCTCGGTGATCACGTCGTGGCCCAGGCAGGTGCCGCTACCGCCGTCGGGTTTGAGCAGGCCGCAGATCATGCGGATGGTGGTGGTCTTGCCCGAGCCGTTGGGGCCCAGGAATCCGTATATCTCGCCGCGGTTGACCTGGAGCGTAAAATTGTCCACCACGGTGCGCGAGCCGAAGCGCTTGGTGAGCCCCTTTACGTCGATGACCACCTCCGGCTGACTCACGGCTGGCTCTCCGGCGCCACCAGGCGTACGACCATGGGTTGCCCCGGCTTGAGCTGGGCCGCCGCCTCCCGGGGCTTGGCCTCGAGCATGAAGACCAGCTTGGAACGACTCTCAGTGCTGTAGATCACCGGCGGGGTGTACTCGGCCTGGGGCGAGACGTAGCTGACCCGGGCCTTGAGCCCGGCGGGGCAGGAGTCGCACGACAGCTCCACCGCCTGGCCCAGCTTCACCCGGGACAAGCTGGGCTCGTCCACAAAGAAACGGACCCGCAGGTTACCCGGCACCAGCAAAGAGGCCACCGGACGCCCCGGCGGCACCCACTCCCCGGCCGTGAAATAGGTATCGAACACCCGGCCGGCCAACGGGGCCCGGCGGGTCAATTGGGCCAGGTTCCAGCGGGCCCGCGCCAAAACGGCCGCCACCGCGGCCACCTCGGCCTGGGCCGCGGCCACCCGGCCGCTGCGCGCCCCCAGGCGGGCGGTGGCCAGTTGGGCCTTGATCTGGCTCACCTGGGCCCGGTCGCGGTCATAGAGGGTGCGGGCCCGGTCCAGGTCGGCCCGGGGAATGGCCTTTTGCTTAAACAGCTTCAGGCGCCGGCGGTACTCCAGCTCGGTGAGCTTGAGCGAGCTGCTCGCCTGGGCCAGCTTGGCCTCCAGCGCCTGAATCTCGGTGGGGCGGGCGCCCTTTTGCATGTCGGCCAGTCGTTCCTTGGCCTGTTGCAGGCGGCTGGCCGCTTCGCTCACCGCCTTGGCCAGGGCCTGGTTTTCCAGGCTAAACACCAAGTCCCCGGGCTTCACCGCCTGGCCGCGTTGTACCGCCAGCTTGGCCAGGTACCCCCCCTGGGGCGAAGCCAAAAAGGTGAACTCGGCCTCCACGTATCCCTGGAAGCTGCCGTCATCCACCGGTTGGCAGCCCAAAACCCCAAACAGCAGGGTCGCCAGCAACCCCACCGCCCAACCGTTCTTCCACGTTCCCCGCATACTACCCCCAACACAACGCGGGACCATCATTTATCCGGCGCGCTGCATCCACTACCAGCAATAATCACCATCGTATACTTAAATAGCCTAACCCTTGGATCACGCCGTGTAAAGAAGCATTACCCCGGCCGCGAGCCCGTCCGGCCCTTGCCGTGGTCCCCAACCATGCTTAGGTTTTATTGTATAGCGTCGGCATGCTAAGCACTTAGAAAGGATAACCCCAAATGCTCGAAATAACCGACGAGGCTCAAACCGTCATCCAGGCGGCCATGGCCCAAAAGGACCCGGGCCGGGCCATCCGCATTTATCTCGGCGGCGGCTGCGGCGCCTCCCAGTTGATGTTGGGCCTGGACCAGGTGCAAGAGGGCGACCACCGTTATGACATCGGCGGCTTCACTTACGTGGTGGACAAGGCCCTGTCGGCCCAGGTGGGGCGGCTCAAGGTCGATTACGTGGACGACGGCATCCGTGAGGGCATCCTCATCAGCTCGGCCAACCCTCTGCCCCAGGGACCCTCTTGCGGCGCGGGGTGTAGTTGCTAACCGCCCCGGTTGCCACCAGCAAAAGTTTCTAGCATCCCCTAGCGATTTATATTAATCTATACGCCCAATCAAACCAGTCCAACCGGAGGGCAGCCATGGAGGCACTCAACGTACTCATCGGCGCACTGGGCGCGGCTTTTTTCTGGACCTGCATTACCTTGGTGGCCAAGTTCAGCATGAAGCTCGACTAACCCCCGCCCCGGCCAGGGGGCCAACCGGGCGGGCGCCACCCCGGACGGGGGCAATCCGCTAACCATCTCCCAGGCCCGGACGCAGGGGCTTTTCTAAGCCCGACCCAACATCGCGCCCTGCCACCGGGCCGCCGACGGCTCATTCACCCCCGGTCAGTGACCGGGGGACGTTTTTTTAGGGCCGGGGCGGGCGGCGCGCCCGCGGACCAGCCGGGGCCGGCGCTTTTTCCTGGACCGCGCGGGCCGCCTGGCCCCATAATCCTGGCTATGCGACCCACGGCATCCCCCATCATCTCCTCCGTCCCCGGCCTGCGCGGCGTCTCCGGCTGGCAGGCGGCGGCCATGGCCCTGGTGGCGCTCACCAGCCTGCAGGCGGCCACCCTCAAACCCTACCTGGTGCTGGTGTCCGGTTCGCGGGCCAATCTTTTCACCACCCTGTTGTGCGCCCTTTGCCTGCTGGCCGCGGTGGCCGGGGCCGCCGGCATGCGCCCCCGGCCCCGGCCCCTGGAGTGGCTGGGCACCGCGGCCCTGCTCCTGCTGGCCCTGGCCAGCGGCCTGGCCAGCGCCGAGCCGCTGGAGTCCACCCTGCGCTCGGCCGCGGTTATGCTGCCGGCGGCCGGCGGCTTTTGGTGCGGCCGGGTGCTGGTAACCGGGCGGGCGCGGGCCGAGGGCCTGGCCTGGCTGTGCTGCCTGGCCCTGGGTCTGATGCTGGTGTTCTCCCTGGTCTCCTGGCTGCGCTTCGGCCAGGTCTGGCGCCTGCTCGACGCCAACCCCCACCCCTACGCCGCCCGGCTCATCGCCCTGAGCTTCGGCCCCCTGGCCCTGGCCCTAATCGGGGCCGGCCGGCGACGCCTGGCCGCCTGGGCCTCCTTGGCCGTTACCTTCTTGACCTTGTTCGCCACCTCCTTGCGCTCGGCCGTGGTGGCCCCGGCGGTCATGACCCTGCTGGGCCTGGGGTGGGTGCGGGCGGCGCGGCGCTGGCTGCTGGTGGGCCTGCTGGCCGCGGTGGCTGTGGCCGCGGTGTTTTTCGCCGTCTTCCCGGACAAGCGGGCCGAGCTCACCCCCACCAGTCCGCCGGTCTACTACCGCCTGGAGAGCTATGCCTTTGCCTGGCACGTCACCATGGCCCACCCTTGGCTGGGGGTGGGCCTGCGCGCCCCGCGCGGCCACCTGCTGGCCGACTACCAAATGCGCCTGGCCCCGGTGAGCAAGCAAAAGTTCGCCGACTACCTGGACCTGGTGGTGACCCACGAAAACGTGGTGCTCACCTTCATGGCCGGGCTGGGGCTGCCATTCACCCTGCTCTACCTGGCCCTGCTGGCCCTGGCCCTGGCCGCCGGCCTGCGACCCCGGCCCGCCGACCCGCCGGGGCGGCGGGCCCTGCGCCTGGCCCTGGCCCTGCCCCTGGCCGGCCTGCTGTATCATTTCATGGTATTTGACGGGCTGCTGCATCCCCAGGTGGGTTGGTTTTTCCACCTGCTGGTGGGGACCGGGGTGGGCCTGGGGCAAAGCACCCATAACGCCACCGGCGCAACTATATTATAATAAGTAAAACTCAACCGCTCATCACGGCCGGCCTCCGCCGGCCGCAACCATCAGGAGAAACCATGCCCCGTAACACCCCAGGCCAGGCCGGCCTCAAGGTATTCACCCTGGCCATGATCAACGTGGCGGCCATCGCCAGCCTGCGCAACCTGCCGGTGGCCAGTGAGTACGGCCTGGGCATGATCTTTTTCTATTCCCTGGCCGCGGTAACCTTTTTCATCCCCACCGCCCTGGTGGCCGCCGAGCTGGCCACCGGCTGGCCCCAGACCGGCGGCATCTACGTCTGGGTCAAGGAGGCCCTGGGGCCGCGCCTGGGCTTTTTGGCGGTGTGGATGCAAATGATGAACAACCTCTTCTGGTTCCCCACCGTGCTGAGTTTCATCGCCGGGGCGGTAGCCTACATCTTCAACCCGGCCCTGGCCAGCAACAAGTTTTTCATGATCACGGTGATGCTGGTCACCTTTTGGGGCGGCACCCTCCTCAACTTCCGGGGCATGCAGCTCTCGGGGCTCATCAGCTCGGTGGGGGCGGTCATCGGCACCCTGGTGCCCGGGGCCCTGCTCATCATCCTGGCCGTGGTCTGGGTGGTCGGCGGCCAGCCGGTGGCCATGAGCCTGAACACCGCCACCCTGGTGCCCGACCTGTCCAACCTCAAGCAGGTGGTCTTTTTCGTGGGCCTGATGCTGGCCTTTTGCGGCATGGAGATGAGCGCGGTGCACGCCGGCGAGGTGGCCAATCCCCAGCGGGACTACCCCCGGGCCATCGCCCTGTCGGCGGTGCTCATCTTCGCCCTGAGCCTACTGGGCTCCCTGGCCATCGCGGTGGTGGTGCCGGTCAAGCAGATGAGCCTGGTCACCGGCATCATGCAGACCTTCACCGCCATCTTCGCCGCCCTGCACCTGGACTGGCTCACCCCCATCATCGCGGGACTCACCGCCCTGGGAGCGGTGGCCATGGTATCCACCTGGATCGTGGGGCCGGCCAAGGGGATCATGGCGGTGGGCCGCGGCGGGGACCTGCCGCCCTTTTTTCAAAAGACCAACGCCCAGGGCATACCGGTGAACATCCTGCTGGTGCAGGCGGCCTGGGTGAGCTTCATCTCGCTCATCTTCCTGGTGATGCCCACCATCAGCAGCTCCTACTGGATCCTCATCGCCATCTGCACCCAAGTCTACGTGGTGATGTACCTACTGATGTTCATCAGCGCCATCGTGCTGCGCTACCGCCGGCCCGACACCCCACGCGCCTACCGGGTGGCCGGCGGCCGGGCCGGCATGTGGGTGGTGGCCGGGCTGGGATCGGCCGCCTGCCTCTTCGCCCTGGCCATCGGCTTTGTGCCCCCGGACAACCTGCCGGCCGGCAACCTGATGCTCCACCTGCGCTTCATGCCCAACCGCTGGCTGCACGCGGTGGCCATAAGCTACGCCACCCTCTACGAAGCCTTCATGGCCCTGGGCCTGCTGGTCATGATCGGCCTGCCCTTTATCATCAGCCATTTTAAAAAGCCTACCTGGCGCTCGCCGGAAGTGGAGGAGTAATCATGCAGTGGCATAAAAACTTTCCCGTGCTGATCATCGACGACGAGATCGAGGCCACTAACGCCACCGGCCGCGCCCTGGGCCACATCGTGGAGCACCTGCAGTCGCGCGAATTCAAGGTGCTCCTGGCCAGCGACTACGACGACGGCCGCCTGGTCTTCAATACCCGGGCCGACCTGGGCTGCGTCATCGTGGACTGGGACCTCTGCCTGGAAGACGACGGCTGCGACACCGAGCGGCCCATCGAGCTCATCGACGCCATCCGGGCCCGCAACTACCGCCTGCCCATCTTCCTGTGCACCGAGCGCCTGGCGGTGGAGGAGATTCCCACCCGGGTGCTGGAGCAGGTAACCGGCTATTTCTGGATCACCGAGGACACCCCGGACTTCATCGCCGGCCACATCGAGCAGGCGGCGGCCGAGTACGTGGCCCACCTGCTGCCGCCCTTTTTCAAGGAGCTGGTGCAGTACGCCCAGCAGTACAAGTACGCCTGGCACACCCCGGGGCACACCGGCGGGGTGGCCTTTCTCAAGTCGCCGGCCGGGCGCAACTTCTTCAACTTTTTCGGCGAGAACACCCTGCGCAGCGATCTGTCCATCAGCGTGCCGGAGCTGGGCTCGTTGCTGGAGCACAGCGAGGTGGTGGGCCAGGCCGAGCGCAACGCGGCCCGCGCCTTTGGGGCCGACCAGACCTACTTCGTCACCAACGGCACCTCCACCGCCAACAAGATCGTCTTCCACGGCCGGGTCACCCCCGGCGACGTGGTGCTGGTGGACCGCAACTGCCACAAGAGCATCTGCCACAGCCTCATCATGACCCGGGTGATCCCGGTGTACCTCACCCCCACCCGCAACAGCCAGGGCATCATCGGCCCCATCGCGCCGGAGCAGTTTAACCGCGACTCGGTGGCCGCGGCCCTGGCGGCCAACCCGCTGGCCGCCGGCAAGACGCCCGAGGACGTGGCCCACGTGGTTATCACCAACTCCACCTACGACGGGCTCTGCTACCACGTGGCCCCGCTGGAGCAGGGGCTGTCGGGCTTTGTGGGCGGCCTGCACTTTGACGAGGCCTGGTACGCCTACGCCCGCTTCCACCCCATGTACCAGGGCCGCTTCGCCATGGCCGACAACCCGGAGGCCGGCGACTGCCCCCTGTTCGCCACCCAGTCCACCCACAAGCTGCTGGCCGCCTTCAGCCAGGCCTCCATGGTGCACGTCAAGGACCGCCACCTAGGCGACCCCGCCTCGCGGGTGGACCCTAAGCGTTTCAACGAGGCCTTCATGATGCACAGCTCCACCAGCCCCCAGTACAGCATCATCGCCAGCCTGGACGTGGCCACCGCCATGATGCAGCACGGCGGCGGCCGGGCGCTCATCGGCGACTGCATCGCCGAGGCGGTGGCCTTCCGCCGCAAGCTCCGGCAGGTGCAAGAGGAGGCCGTCGCTGCCGGCGGCTGGTTCTTCAGCCCCTGGCAACCGGCCACGGTGGACGGCCAGGACTTCGCCGCCGTGGGCGCGGCCCGCCTGGAGAGCGACCCCGCCTGCTGGCTGCTGGAGCCCGGCGCCGCCTGGCACGGCTTCGACTCCCTGGCCCCGGGGCATGCCATGCTCGACCCCATCAAGGTCACCATCCTCTGCCCGGGCATCGCCCCGGACGGCACCATGGACGAGACCGGGGTGCCGGCCGCCCTGGTGAGCCGCTTCTTGGAGTCCCGTGGCATCGTGCCCGAAAAGACCGGGCCCTACTGTTTCCTGATGCTATTTTCCATGGGGGTGACCAAGGGCAAGAGCGGCACCCTGCTGGCCGAGCTGTTCCAGTTCCAACGCCACTACCAGGCCAACACCCCCCTGGCCGACTTGTTCGAGGACCTGGTGGAGCACCACCCGGAGCGCTACGGCGCCATGGGGCTCAAGGACCTGGCCGACCAGATGCACGCCCACTACCGGCAAAACCGCATGTCGGTGATCGTGCGCGATGTCTGCGACGAGCTGCCGGTGCCGGCCATGATCCCGGCCGAGGCCTACGACCACCTGGTCCAGGGCCGGGTGGAAGAGGTGCCGCTGGGCGAGTTGGAGGGGCGCATCGCCGCGGCCATGGTGGTGCCCTACCCGCCGGGCATACCGGTGATCATGCCCGGCGAGCGCTTTGGCCCCGAGACCCGCACCATCGTGCAATACCTCGGGGTGTGCCAGGAGTTCGACGGCGCCTTCCCCGGCTTTGAGAGCGAGAACCACGGGGTGCTGGTGCGGCGTGAGGACCAGGGGCTGCGCTACTACATCTCCTGCATCCGCTAAGACGGCCGGCCTCGGCGGCCTGGGCCGGACTGGCGCAGGGTATGCCGCGTCCTGCCTGGTCGTAGCAGCGGACCTGGCCGGTGTTTAGGTAATGGGTAGCCCATGGCGTCTCCCGGCTGGCCGGCCCTTTTTGCTCGACCTGCCGGGGCCGGTTTGATAATTATTTTAAGTATGGAACCCGCTGTCACCAACCCTCTGCTGGTCAGCCCGGGGACGCCGTGTTTTCGGTAACCCTGGCCTTGGCCATCCTGCTGGGCGCCGGCGTGGTGGCCGCCCGCCTGGCCCGCCTGGCCCGGCTGCCCTCGGTGACCGGCTATATCGTGGCCGGCCTCCTGCTGGGACCCTTTGGCCTGGGGCTCATCGATGAGCAGACCGCCGGCCACGACCTAGGGCACTTCACCCACCTGGCCCTGATGCTCATCGCCTTTGGCATCGGCGAGCACCTGGAGCTGGCTCCCCTGCGCCGCGCGGCCAAGGTGGTGAGCGCCATGGGTCTGGGCGAGAGCGCCGGAGCCCTGGTGCTGGTGGGGCTGGGCACCTTCCTGGCCGCCTGGCTGCTGGGCTGGGGAGGCGCGGGTTGGGCGGCGGGCGACTGCCTGGTCTTCGCCCTGCTGCTGGGGGCCATGGCGGTGGCCACCGCCCCGGCCTCCATCCTGCACGTCACCCGCGAGCTGGGGGCCACCGGCAAGCTCACCAGCACCCTGCTGGCCGTGGTGGCGGTGGACAACGGCCTGGCCATCATCCTGTTTGGGCTAATCTTCACCATCGCCAAGAACCTGGTGGCCACCACCGGCGGCTCGCTGTTTATCATGGTGGGGCGCAGCTTCGGCGACACCCTCCTGGCCCTGGGTATGGGCCTGGCGGCCGGGCTGCTGCTGGACGTCATCATCGTGCGCCTCAAGCACCGGGCCGAGATGCTCACGGTGGGGCTGGCGGTGCTGCTTCTGTGCGGCGAGACCGCCCGGCTGCTCAACCTCTCGCCGCTGCTGGCCGGCATCGCCGTCGGCTTCATCGTGGTCAACCACGGCCGGCGCGACGTGCGCATCTTCCGGGCCATCAACGACTTCGAGCCGCCCATCTACGTTTTGTTCTTCACCCTGGCCGGGGCCCACGTGGACCTGGGGGCCCTAGGTGTGGCCGGCGGCCTGGCCCTGCTCTATTTCCTGCTGCGCGCCGCCGGCAAGATCGGCGGGGCCTATCTCGGCGGCCGCCTGGCCGGTGCGCCCGACATGCTTAGCCGCCTGTTGGGAGTGAGCCTGCTGCCCCAGGCCGGGGTGGCCATCGGCCTGGTGTTTTTGGTCCAGGGTGAGCCGGGCATGAAAAGCTTCAGCGAGATCATCACCCCGCTGGTGCTGGGCTCGGTGGTGCTGGCCGAGCTGGTGGGGCCGGTGTGCACCCGGCTGGCCCTCACCCGGGCCGGCGAGACCGGCGAGCAAATTGACGAGCCCAGCGCAGCTGCCGAGGGCGAGGCGGCCCAGCCCACCCCCAGCGTGGTGGGTGGCCTGCAGATATATCCCTGGGCCTGGGACCCCCTCACCCCGCCGGCCCGGCCCCGGGGGGTGGTGGTCTTCGGCCTGGACCATCCCGACACCGCAGTGGGGCTGGCCCGCATCGCCACCATCATCGGCCACTACTTCGGCGCGTTGCCGATGGGCCTACGCGTCTGCGCCCAGGACTGCGACCAGGACCTGGCCGACGAGGAGCAGCATATCCAGGGGCTGGTGGACATGGCCTCGGCCGAGGTGGAGAGCATCGGCTATCCCCTGACCACCGAGGTGATCAGCGCCGACAACCTCATCGAGGGTTTTGTACAGGCCACCCGCCGCCTGGCCCCCCGCGCCCTGGTGCTGGGCCACCAACTGCGCGCCAGCAACCGCGATATGCTGCGCATCGCCGAGGCGGTGGCCGGCCAAAACATCTGCCCGGTGGTGGTGGTGCGTTTCGGGCCGGTGCTGAGCACCCGCAAGATACTGGTGCCCATGGTGGACCGGCGGGAGCTCAAGGCCATCGGCGAGGTGGTCACCGCCCTGGCCCGGGTGGGCATGCACCAGTTCACCCTGTTGCAGTGCCTGGACCCCCAGGCCCCGGCCGCCCAGGCCGAGCAGGCCGAGGCGGAACTCATGGCCTGGGCCGACGAGGCCCACCTGGGGCAACACGTCACCGCCCGGGCGGCGGCGGCCGAGTCGCGGGCGGAGGTGATCCTGGCCGAGGCCGCCAGCCACGACCTGGTGGTGATGGCCGCCCGCCGCAGCCACCGGGTGGAAAAAATATTCCTGGGCTCCCTGGCCAGCGACATCATCAACCGCTGCGACTCCACCGTGCTGCTGGTCCACCGGCCCATCCCGGCCGACGACTGATTCCCGCCCTACAAATTATCGCGCGCCCAGGCCACGATGGCCTCGGCCGGCATGGCCCCGCTGGTGCGCGCCTTTTCGCGGCCGCCGGCAAAGAGCACCATGGTGGGGATGGAAGCGATATTGTATTGCGCAGCCAGACCCGGCTCCTGCTCGGTGTTCACCTTCACCAGCCGCACTCGCCCGGCCAACTGGGCGGCGGCCTGTTCAAAGGCCGGGGCCATCATCTTGCAGGGGCCGCACCAGGGGGCCCAGAAATCCACCAGCAGCGGCAGGTCGCTTTTGGCCAGGTGCCGGGCAAAGCGTGCGCCGTCCAGGGCGGCCGGTACGCCGTCGAGCAGGGGAGCGTGGCATTTGCCGCAGCTCGGTCCTTGCTCCAGGCGCTGGCTCGGCACCCGGTTCACCGCGTCGCAATGGGGGCACACCACGTAGATGCTATCGGACATTTTCGCCTCTCCAGCTAGGGGGCGGACCGGGTATCCGGCCCATGTCCAAAGGTAAGCACGGACCGCGGCCGAGTCCAGCCCCGGGGGCTAAGAGGGCGGCGGGGAGGCCGCCTCCTGGCGGCGGGGGCGGTAGGATTCGGCCTCCACGAAGACCCGCTGCACCCGGGGGAAGGCCTGCTTGATTTTGCGGTCCAGCTCGGCGATGAGCTTTTCCATCTCGCCGGCCGGCAGGTTGTCGATGAAGTCCACGCTGATGTTGACCAGGATGAAGTCGGGGCCCATGTGCATGGTGAGCACCTCGCCCACGTGCTCCACCTCCGGGTAGCTGCCCACCAGCTCCCGGATGCCATCGACCACCTGGCGCTCGGCCCGCTCACCGATGAGCAGGCCCTTGGTCTCGTAGGCCAGCCAGGTAGCGGTGGCCGCCAGGATCAGACCGATGACCACCGAGGCCGCGCCGTCAAAATAGGGGTTGCCGGTGAACTGGACCAAGAGGATGCCGATGAAGGCCACCACCAGGCCGGCCATGGCCGCCGAGTCTTCAAAGAGTACCATGAACAGGGTGGGGTCCTTACTGTGATGCACCGCCTTGATGTAGCCGCGCCGGCCCTTGACCTTGCGGAACTCGCGCAGGGCCAGCAGCCAGGAAGCGCCCTCGAACAATATGGCCAGGCCCAAAACGATGTAGTTGATGTAGAAGTCCTGGGCCGGCACCGGGTGCCGCAGGTGGATGATGCCCTCGTAGATGGACAGGCCGGCGCCCACCGCGAAGATGAGGATGGCCACCACGAAGGACCAGAAGTAGACCTCCTTGCCATGGCCAAAGGGGAAGTCGGCATCCGGCGGCCGTGAGGCCCGCTTGAGCCCGTAGAGCAAGAGCCCCTGGTTGCCGGTGTCCACCAGGGAGTGGATGCCCTCGGCCAGCATGGCCGAGCTGCCGGTGAAGGCGCTGGCCACGAACTTGGTCACCGCGATGGCCAGGTTGCCGGCCAGCGCGGCGTAGATCACCAACTTGGAAGACGCGGCCATGCTCTCTCCTCGGTTCGCCGCCGGCCGGCGGAGCTCCCCCCGGCCGTCCTGGTAAAAACTCCCAATGACTGTACCAGAATCACCGCCCTCCCGGCAGCCCCTTGGCAAGCATCTTGTTCCTATCGCCTATATAGTATTTGTGCGCCGGCCCTGGCCGCTACGCAAGGAATGTTTGCAAGGCCTGCAGCGGGACCTGCCGCCCGGGGCGCCTCCCGCGGCCGTGCCCGGCGACGGCCGGGGCCCGACGGCTAAACGTAAGCTGGGTTGCACCGCTCCCGTTGCTGTAGGTCGGCCTCGTGTACATAGGTAAAAAGGCGGTCGCGGCCCTGTTGGTCCACCGTGACGATCTGGCAGCGAATAGTCCCGTTGCTGGCGACTACCTTGAAACAAAGCGGCACCGGTGCTTTATGCTCGAAGTCGTCCAGGTCCAGGTAAAGCGTGCCCCGGTGTTGGCTTGCACCGTCCAGGCCGGGTTGCTGGAGAAACTCCCGCACCGCCGGCCCCACCGGTCGTATGGCGAAGCCACCGGCCCCGATGTCAGACACCTCTACCCGTTGTCCCCCCTCCTCCAGCACCAAGTAGGCCGGCTTTTCCGGGGTGACCTCTACCCTAAAGTAGGAACGAAGCTCCCGTGGGTCTTTGTAGAGGCTCATAACGTCAAGCTCAAAAGTCTTACAAAACGTTCGTAATATACCGGGTCTATCTTGCCATCAAATTCCCTGCGCATCAGTTGCAGGGCGTCGAACGGGGCCAAGGGCGGGGCATAGGGCCGCTTGGAGGTAAGCGCGTCGTAGATATCCACGATGGTCACCACCCGTACGCACTGGGGTATATGATGGCCGTGGGCCCCGATAGGGTATCCCGAGCCGTCGAGTTTTTCGTGGTGGTACAAAATTACATCGTGCGACTGCTGGTGCAGCGGGGCGCCGGCGCAAAGCCGCTGGCCCACCCGGGGGTGTTCACGAACCAGCCGGTATTCCTCCGGCGTCAGCTTGCCCGGCTTGTTGATAATCTCCGACGGCAACTCGGTCTTGCCGATGTCGTGCAGGATGGCCCCGATGCCTACCTGCACCAGGTCGTCTTCGTTGAAGCGCTTGAAGGTCTGCAGGATGCTGGCCGACAGGATAAAGACGTTCACGCTGTGACAATAGGTGTCATAGTCGTGCGACATCAAGGCGCCCAGGGAGCGCAGGGTCTCTTCGCGGGAGAGAAAAGACAGGGCCTCCTTGACCATGCGCTCGATCTTTTGCAGCACCGCCGGGTCCAGGCCTTGGGGTAGTTTCTGGTTGAAGGTCTGGCGCACCACCGACAGGGAGGTATCGTAAAAGGCCCTGCTGCGCTCCTCCAGCGGTATGGTGTGGTCCTGCAATACGCTACCCAGGTGGGTCTGGGCGTATTGTTTAAACCAATCACGGCTGGGCGCCCGCACGTAGACGCGTGCGATGCCGCGCTCCAGCAGCAATTCCTTGTGTTCCCGGGTAAAAGGGTCGTCCTTGTAGCAATAGAGCCGGTAGTGGCTTCCTCTCTTGGTATACAGCGAAAACTCCCGGGTCTCGCTGGGAAACAGAATCTTTGGTGAAATAGGCAAATACTGTGGTTCCTGTTCCATGGAACTCCCAACCCGCTGGACGCAACCGCCCCAGCCCTGTAACCTTCGCCACTCCCTGGCGTTCGATAAAATGTAGACCAGGGACTTGCCTTCTTCTCCTTATTGGTAATCTGGTCCATCGAGTGATTGGCTTCCCCGAACCCCCCACCGTCTGCCAAGCTCCACCGGCGACCGGCCCAGTGTGCCCCCCGCACCTGCGCCCCGGCTGTCGCCCTTGGCGGCCGTTGCCAGGCCTCCCCCCGTGGTCGGCGGGCCTCCTCCCGCCCTGATTGGGTCCAAGGTTCCCCGAATCAGCCCTTATAGGTCTTTTCGGCTGCCCTAATCACTTTCTAAAAACTTTTGTGGGATTAGTCCACACTTTTTAGCCATACTTTTTTGCCGGGTAAAATTTTTCCATCAGCTTCTAGACAGATATTATCATCTAAGACGACTGAATTCTCTCCTATTTTTACCATATAATTATTACGTAATGTAAAAGTAAAGAATATCCGATACCACTTAGGCTCGGCACACAAGATATTGTAGCGCGCACCTCGCGGCCCACAAGTCTATCATTTACTGCGTGATAATAGGTTACCCGGCCGTAGGAATTCTATCCCGAAAGTATCAAGCTTAATTTCTCCTGCCACGGGTAAGCCCGTGGCGAAAAAAAGATGGCCGGCCGGGCCGGCGGTAAGGGCAGGTCCCACCGGATCGCTCCCACCCAAACTCGGCATCACGACTTAATCAGCCGGCAGTTTCTGAGCAGTTATTGCTTAATTGCCGTCCGGTGGTTCCCGGACCGTGGCCGTGTCCTTTGCTCTTTGGAGCTAACAATCAGGACCCCGCCCTATCTATAGCGCCTGGGAATCGTGGTGGGTTATTGTTTTTACGGCGAGATTGACCCGCCGCACACTGGTGCGCCTTAACACCGGGTATATATTTGGGTTGCGCCGCCTAGCCAGCCAAACGTTGCATGCCCATCATATGAAAGGATATACTATTTCTGTTAGCCCATTAACTTGGCCAAGTTGGTCCAGTCATATTTTTTGGAGCCTGCCGGGTCGCCGGGGCATGGGATGAGTCCACAAACTAGGGGTTATAAATGGCCGGAGCGGTAGACGAGGCTCTGCTAAAGGACTTCGTTCTCGACAGCCACGAGCACCTCAACGCCGTGGAGCCCGACCTGTTGGCCATGGAAAGCGGCGGCTGCGTTTCCCCCGAAGCCATCCACCGCATCTTGCGGGCGGTGCACAGTATCAAGGGATTCTCCACCTTCCTGGGCTTTGATCCTTTGACCGACCTGGGCCACGCTATGGAAAACATCCTTACCTTGATGCGTGACGGCCGCTTGGCGCCGCATACTGAAGTCGTCGACGCTTTGCTCGCCGGCATCGATCGCTTACAGGTCATGCTGCGCGACATCCAGGCGGGAGAGACCATCGCCCCCTGTCCCGAAACCTCCCGCCTGGAGTCCTTACTGGCCGAGGTGGAGTTGTCCCCCACCGGCAGCCACCAGTGCACCTTGGATGGCTCGCCGGTCCTGGAGGCGCCCTCGGGCCGCGTCACCCTGCGGGTAGACGGCGGGGAGGCGCTGGGCGCGGCCGAGTTCACGGTGGAGCGCTCCGAGGTGGCCAGGGCCGAGGCCGACGGCCGCTCCCTGTTCGCCCTGTGGATCGACCCCGAGCACGACCTGTCCGCCCGGGGGGTGAGCCCCGAGTCTTTTCGCGCCAACCTGGAATCCATCGGCCAGGTATTGGCCGCCGACCAGGCCACCGACCAGGCCGGTTGGCGGCACTGGCTGCTGGCCTCGTTGATCAGCGACCCGGAGCTGCTGGCCGCAGCGGTGGAGGTACCGCCGCAACGCATCCACCCGGTGGCCTACTCCGGCCAGCCCACCCCCGCCGCCGAGCCGCCGGCCGTGGCCGAGCCGCCGGCGCCGCGCCGGGGCGCGGTGAAGCTGCGGGTGGCCGGCCGCGGCGAACTCGACACCCTGGAGTTGGTGGTGGAGCGCCGGCAGGTGGAGCTGGCGGTCCAGGGCATCCACTGCCTCTACGCCGTGTGGGTGCACCGGGAGCGCGACCTGGCCGCGGCCGGCCGCAGCCTGGACCAGTTGCAACAAGCCGTGGCCTCGGTGGGCCGGGTGTTGGCCGTGGACCCCGACGGCCCAGGCCCCTGGCGGCACCTGCTGGCGGCCAGCAAGATTCGGGAGCCCGACACCGTCAGCCTGGCCTACGAGCTGCCCGGGGCGCAGGTGGTGCAACTGCCGTCGCAGGTGCTGCGCCAGGCCCTGGGCACCGCCGCCCCGGCCCAAGCGGCCGAGCCGGCCCAACCGGAGGCCCCGGCCGAGACGAAAACGCCGTCTAAGACGGCTGAGCCGGAAGCACCGGCCGGCCAACCCTCCCCGCCCGCCATCACCGCGGCGCCGGAGACCATCCGGGTGGGGGTGCCCCTGGTGGACCGGCTGATCAACCTGGCCGGGGAGCTGGTGCTGAGCCGCAACCAACTCAAGCTACTCATGGCCGGCGGCGACGGTGGCCAAGGAGCCGTCGAACGGGTGATCCAGACCGTGGACCTGGTTACCAGCGAGCTGCAGGAGCACATCATGCAACTGCGCATGCAGCCGGTGGGCCGCCTGTTCAACCGCTTCCCGCGCCTGGTGCGCGACCTGGCCCGCCGCCTGAACAAGGAGGTGGAGCTGGAGATTCACGGCGGCGAGGTGGAGCTGGACAAGTCCATCCTGGAGCAGCTCACCGACCCGCTCACCCACCTGGTGCGCAACAGCGTGGACCACGGCCTGGAGTCGCCCCAACAGCGTCGCGCCCTGGGCAAGCCCCCGGCCGGGCGCATGGTGCTGCGGGCCTTTCACCAGGAGGGGCAGGTGCACATCACCCTGTCCGACGACGGTGCGGGTATCGACCCGGAGCGGGTGGCCGCCCGCGCCCTGGAAGCCGGCCTGGTCACCCCGGAGGAAGTCCAAGCCATGAGCTCCGGTGAAAAGGTCAACCTGGTCACCCGGCCGGGACTCTCCACCGCCGAGCAAGTCAACGACCTCTCGGGCCGCGGGGTGGGCATGGACGTGGTGAGCACCAACTTGGCCAAGGTGGGCGGGCACCTGCACATCGACACCCGGCCGGGAGAAGGCACCACCATGTTGCTGCGCCTGCCCCTGACCCTGGCCATCATCCCCTCACTGATCATCGGCACCGGCGGCCAGGTATTCGCCATCCCCCAGGCCGACGTGCGCGAGCTGGTACGGGTACGCGCCGACCAGGCCTCTGAGCGCATAGAGAAGGTGGGCGACGCCCCGGTGCTGCGTCTGCGGGAGCGGCTGTTGCCGCTGGTGCGGCTGAGCCGGCTGCTGGGCCTGGCCAGCTACTACACCGACCCGGCCAGCGGCGGCCAGCAACCCGACCGCCGGGTGCGCCTGGCCGACCGCCGCCACGGTCTGGATTACGATCCCGAGGCCCCGGAGCCGGAGCCCCCCCGCGAAAGACGGGCCGGCTCCGAACGCCGCCGGCGCTTTGCCGGCGACATCAACGTGGTGGTCCTGCGCCTGGGCGCTAACCGCTACGGCCTGGTGGTCGACGAGCTCTTCGACACCGAGGAGATCGTAGTCAAGCCCCTGGCCCGCCACCTCAAGGAATCCGGCTGCTACAGCGGCACCACCATCATGGGCGACGGCCGGGTGGCCATGATTCTCGACGCCGCCGGCATGGCCCGCCAAGCCGGTCTGCGCTTCAGCCGTATCGCGGCCCGCGAGGCTCGACGACGGGAGCGGGCCCGGCAGGAGCGGGCCGCGGCCCGGCGCAAGACCCGCTCGGTGGTGTTGTTCAGTTGCGCCGCCAACCAGTATTTCGCGGTGCCCCTGGCCAGCGTGGCCCACCTGGAGAAGGTGGCGGTGCAAGACATCGAACCGGTGGCGGGAGGCGAGTGCATCCAGTACCGCGGCACGGGCCTGCCCCTGCTGCGCCTGGAAAAATTCCTGCCGGTCAAGGCCATCAGTTCCAAGGCCACCCACTTGTTCGTGATCATCCCCAGGGGACCCACCCCGGTGGCGGGGATAGCGGCCGCCCAGGTGGTGGACATCCTCGACACCGACGTGGCCTTGCGCCCCTACCGGGGACCGGTGCCGGGCCTGGCCGGTATCGCTCCCCTGCGCCGGCGGTTGACCTTGTTCATAAACATGGAGGAGCTTCTTGCGACTTTCGTGGACCAGGCCTAGGCCGGCCGGGGCCCCCGGCCCCGGGGAGGTGCCGTGGTGCAGCAGTTTGTAACCTTTCGCGTGGACGGGCGCCTGTTGGGTCTGGCCATCGACCAGGTGCGGGAGATCAACCGGGTTCTGGATATCGTGCCGGTGCGCCGCAGCGCCGACTACGTGCGCGGGGTGATGAACCTGCGCGGCCAGGTGGTGGTGGTCTTGGACCTGGGCGCCCGCTTGGGCCTGGGACCGATGACCATCGGTCCCGGCAGCCACAACGTGCTGCTCAAGCAGGAGGAGGTAGCCCTGCTGGTCGATGAGATCGGCGACGTGGTGGAGGTGGAGCCGCCGGCGCTCTCCCCGCCGCCGGCCAACCTGGGAGGTATCGCCGGCGAGTTCATCCAGGAGGTGGCCAAGCTGCCCGACGGCCTGCTGGCGGTCTTGGACGTGGCCAAGGTGTTAGGATAAAAGAGTCCGCCGGACGCGGCGCCGGTGGTTTGGTTATAAGTAGCGGAACAAGTATTGCCCGCTTCGCCGGTCCCCTGGCGGGGGCCTGGCCGACAAGCCCTTGGTTGGCGGTGGCGGGCGTTAGCTAAGGAGCCGACCATGGATACGGCCAAAAGATTTTCCGGCCGAGTATGGGTGAAGTTGCTTTTGGGAATCACCTTGGTGGTGGCGCTGGTCACGGCCTCTTTGATCGCCACGGGCATCAAGCGGCAGACCGACACCATCCGCAACATGGCCCGGCGGCAGGGCCTGATGATGGCCGAGGCGGTGGAAGGCGGCATGAACGACGCCTTGTCGGAAGGCAACAACGACGTGGTGCGCCAGCAGTTCAAGCGCCTGCACCAGCGCCTGCCCGACAGCCAGGTGATGGTCTTCGACTTCCGCGGGAACATAACCTTTGCCACCGACCAGAAAATGCTGCGCCAGGACCTCAAGTCGCTCATAGACTCGGCCAAGGTGCGGGCCGCCCTGGCGTCTTTGTTGCGGGGCAACCAGGTGCCCTCGCAGTCGTTCACCGAGATGGTCGGCGGCGTACCCTATGTTTCTATCCTGCGGCCCATCGCCAACGACCAGCGCTGTCATCACTGCCACGGCGCCAGCCGGCGGCTGTTGGGCGGCATCATGGTGCGCTCTTCGGCCGCCGAGGCCTACGGTGCCGCCACCACCTCGCGCAACCTGGGCATCATCCTGGGGGCGGTGGGACTGGGCCTGGTGGTCTTGCTGGTGCTGGTGCTCACCACCAGCCTGGTGGGACGGCCCATCCGCAACACGGTCAACATGCTCAAGGACATGGCCCAGGGCGAGGGCGACCTCACCAAACGTCTGCGCTCGGGCAGCAACGACGAGTTGGGTGAGCTGGCCCATTGGTTCAACCTGTTCGTGGAAAAACTGCAGGGCCTGATGCAGCGAGTCACCGACGAGGTAACCAACATGACCAAGGCCACCGACGACATGACCACGGTGTCGGAAGACTTGGCCCACCGGGCCGACGAGATGCACGGGGTGGCCGAGGCGGCGGCCCGGGAAACCGCCGGCGCTTCGACCAACGTCAAGAACATGGCCGCGGCGGCCGAAGAGGTGAGCCACCAGGTGGGCAACGTGGCCGGCGCCACCGAGACCCTGGGGGCCAGCATGACCCAGATCGGCCAGGCCACCGAACAGGTGTCGGGCAATCTCAACATGGTGGCCTCCTCGGCCGAGCAGATGTCTTCCTCGGTCAACGCCATCGCCACGGCGGTGGAGCAGATGTACGCCGCTCTCAACGAGGTGAGCAAGAGCGCCGGGCGGGGCGCCAATGTCTCCAACGAGGCGTCCCTGCGCGCCGGCGACACCTCCCAGGTGGTCAACAGCCTGGGCACCGCGGCCCGGGAGATCGGCGACGTGGTGGACCTGATCCAGGGCATCGCCTCCCAGACCAACCTGCTGGCCCTCAACGCCGCCATCGAGGCGGCCAGCGCCGGCGAGGCCGGCAAGGGCTTCGCGGTGGTGGCCGGCGAGGTGAAGGAGCTGGCCAAGCAGACCGCCGGGGCCACCGAGGAAATCCGGCGCAAGATAGACACCATGCAGTCCAACACCGAACGCGCGGTGGAGGCTATCGGCCAGATCGTGGACTTCATCACCGAGATCGACTCGGTGATGAACACCATCGCCTCGGCGGTGGAAGAGCAGACCGCCACCACCAACGAGATTTCGCGCAGCATCTCCGAGGCGGCCGGCGCGGCCAACACGGTCTCGGACAACGTGCACCAGGCGGCCCGGGCGGCCGGCTACACGGCCGAAAACGTGCGGCGCTCCATCGACTCGGAGATCGAGGTCTCGCGCAACATCACCGACGTGGCCGCCGCGGCCAAGGCCATCGCCCGAGACGCCGCCGACGCCTCGGAGCACATGGGAATGGTCAACCACAACGTGGATATGCTCAACCAGACCTGCAGCATCACCTACCAGGGGACCCGCGCCGCCAACCAGGCGGTGCGCGAGCTGCACAAAGTGGCCCGCCGGCTGGGGGAAGTGGTGGCCAACTTTAAACTGTAATCGGTCGCCGCCGGGCGGCCCGGGGGATAAGCGCAAGTGAGCCAGGCGACCCGCATCAAGGTATTGGTGGTGGACCCCAGCGTGGTATGCCGCCGCCTGCTCAGCCAGGTCGTGAGCCAGCTCCCCACCGTAAGCCAGGTGACGGCCACCCCCAACGGCCGCATCGCCCTGGCCCGCCTGGAGCAAACCCCCACCGACCTGGTGCTCTTTGACCTTAGCCAGGACACCGACCAGGGTCTGGACCAGCTCAAAAAAATTCACGCCGGCTTCCCGGATATGGTTGTCATCGCCATGGTACCCCGCGACCGTCTCGACCCGGTCATCGCCGTCTCAGCCATGCAATGCGGCGCCCTGGAGCTGATCGCCAAGCCGGACCAAAGCGCCCCGCCCCACGCCTGGAGCAAGTTCCAGCGGGAGCTGTCGGCCATGCTGGGCAGCATCCACGGCCGGCGCGACGCCGTCCGGGCCCGGCGCCTGTCCCAGCGGGGGGCGCAGCCGGCCGCGGCCGGGGAGCCCCCTCCCGGCCGGGATGCGGCGGCCCCTCTCCGCCCGGCCGCGGCGCGTCCCATCACCGGCGGCGCCTTCTCGGTGGTAGCCATCGGCAGCTCCACCGGCGGCCCCAACGCCCTGCAACGGGTGATACCCCTGCTGCCGGCCGACCTGGGCATCCCCTTGCTGCTGGTCCAACACATCCCACCGGAGTTCACCGGGGCCCTGGCCGACAGCCTCAACCGGCACTCCGCCCTGACCGTGGTGGAGGCGGCCGAACACCAGCCCCTGCGCCCGGGGGTGGTCTACCTGGCCCCGGGCGGACGCCACATGGTGGTCACCCCCACCGCCGGCGAACCCTTTGGGGTCATCGGGATCAACGACGATCCCCCGGTGAACAGTTGCCGTCCCTCGGTCGACGTTCTGTTCAAGTCCCTGGCGGCCATCGGCGGCCTGCGAACCCTGGCCGTGGTCATGACCGGCATGGGATTCGACGGGCGCGCCGGGGTACAGGAGATCAAGGCCCAGGGCGGGTACTGCCTCTCCCAGTCGGAAGACACCTGCGTGGTCTACGGCATGCCGCGCGCGGTGGACGAAGCCGGTCTCAGCGACGAGCGGGTGCCGCTGGATAACCTGGCCCGGCGCATCACCACCCTGGTCCAGGCCTCCGGGGCAAGTGAGCGGCCATGGCGATAAGCCTAAATCACCGGCAGTTTGAGCGCTGGCGGGAGTTTATCTACGAGCGCACCGGCGTAATGCTCGGCACGGACAAGGCCTACCTGGTGGAACACCGCCTGGCCCCCTTGCTGGAACCCGACGACCAAAACGACCTGGGCCGCCTGTTGCTCCGGGTCCGCGACGCGCCCACCAGCCACCCCCTGTGCCAGCGAGTCATCGACGCCATCACCACCCACGAGACCTCCTGGTTCCGCGAGCCCAAGATATTCGGCCTGCTGCGCGATAGTATCCTGCCGCGGCTGCACCGCGATATCCACCACCAGCGGCGCGGGCCGGTGCGCATCTGGTCGGCGGCCTGCTCCACCGGGCAAGAGCCCTACTCCGTGGCCATGACCGCCCTGGAAGCCTACCGCAACCTGGGGGGTCGGGAAGTCTGCCACCAGGAGGTGGTCATCCTGGCCAGCGACATCTCCCGGCGTTCGTTGCAAATGGCCCGCCGGGCCCACTACGACCGGGCGGCGGTGGCCCGCGGCTTGGACGACTATTACCTCCGCACCTATTTCACATCCTGCGGTGGCGGCTGGCAGGTCAAGGACGAGGTGCGGGCCATGGTGGAGTTTCGCCAGCTCAACCTGTGCGACTCCCTGGCCCGGGTGGGCCTCTGCGACCTGGTGCTCCTGCGCAACACCATCATCTACTTTTCCGATGAATTCAAACGGGGTCTTTTCCGGCGGCTGCCGGCGGTGATGAGCCGAGGCGCCCTGCTCTTTTTGGGCACCGGTGAAACCGCCGGCCACTACACCGACGCCTTCGAGATAATCGACGAGGCCGGCCTGATCTACTACCGCCTGGCCGAGCATCCCGGCCACGCCGCCTGATCCGAAGCGTACCCCCTGGCCGCTCACGCCTGGTCCGCCGGCGGCGATGATTCTTGGGCCAGCTCGGCGAAGACCTGGGCTATCTTGGCCTCCAGGTCCTGGGCGGTAAAGGGCTTGATGATGTAGTTGTTCACCCCGGTCTGGATGGCCTTGATCACGTTTTCCCGTTGGCCGCGCGCGGTGACCATCAGGAAGGGCAAGTGCTTGAAGCGCCCGCTGGAGCGTATCCACTTCAGGAGCTCCAGGCCGTCTAGCTCCGGCATGTTCCAGTCGCTGATGACCAACTCCACCCCGCCTTCCTCCAGGCGGACGATGGCGTCCAGGCCGCTCTTGGCCTGCACCGTGTTGATCAGGCCGATCTCCTTGAGAGCGGCCCGCACCAGCTTGCGCATCACCGGGAAATCATCCACGATCAGTATCTTCATGTCCGCTTTGAGCCGCATAACCATCATCCCCGACGCACCCGGCCGCCGGCCGGCCGCACCGGTGCTTAGTTGATAACCACCCGGTTGCGCCCCTGCTCCTTGGCTTGATACAGGAGCTTGTCGGCCGCCTTGAGCATGTCCTCGATATTATCGCCGGCCTCGGTGGCCAGGCCCATGGATATGGTCACCGATATTTTCTTCCCGCCCGAGTCCAGGCTGAGGCGTTCGATAATCTTGCGCACCTCGTTAAACAGCACCAGGGCGGCCGAGTACTCCACCCCGGCCAGCAAGGCGCCGAACTCCTCGCCGCCCAGCCGGGCCACCAGGCCCATCTTGCCCACCGCATCCTCCAGGGACCAGGCCACCATCTTCAGGACCTCGTCGCCGGCGGCGTGGCCGTAGGTGTCGTTGACCTTCTTGAAATGGTCGATGTCCATCATGGCCATCACCAGGGGCTGGTCCTGGGCCACCGCCTCCTGGTGCAGGGGCACGGCCAGCTCGAAGAAGTGCCGGCGGTTGGGCAGCCCGGTGAGATAGTCGCGCTGGGAAGACTCGCGCACGCGGGCGATGTTTTCCTGGGACTCCAGGTTCTGGATGATCCGGCTGTAGAGCTCTTCCTTGGTGTAGGGCTTGGGCAAAAAGTCGTTGGCCCCGCCCTTGAGAAACCCCGCCGCCAGGGTGGCCGAGGCCTCCGAGGACAGCCCGATGATGGACAGTTGGTCCCGGCTGTAGTTGGCCCGCAGGTTGGACGCCAGCTCGATGCCGTCCATTTGGGGCATGTTGTAGTCGGTGATCACCAGCCGGATGTCCGGGTGTTCCCGGAAGACCTCGATGGCTTGTTTACCGTTTTCGGCCACCAGTATCTTGAAATTCAAGAGCTCCAGCAGCGACACCAGCATGCGGCGCTGGGGGTGGGAATCATCCACCGCCAGCACCTTGATGTGCCGGTTTTTCCGCAGCCGGTGCAGCAGGCTCACCAGGTAGTCCAGGTCGGCGGCGCCACCTTTGAGCAAGTAATCGATGGCCGGCTTGGCCAAGATGCGCTGGCGCACCTCGTCGCTGAAGGTGGCGGTGAGGATGATGGGCGGGATGTCGTGGCCGATTACGTAGTCCACGATCTCGCCATCGGGGGCATCCGGCAGGGTGAGGTCCAGCACGGCTACGAAAAACTGGTGCTCGCCGGACTCGATGATGGCGGCGGCCTCGGCCAGGGAGTGGGCCACCACCGGGGTGAAGCGGTCCTCGGCCGCGATGCGATCGCGCAGCATGCGGGCGGTGAACTTATCGTCCTCCACCACCAGCACCGGGTAGTCGCGATGCTTGTCGGCGTCGTGGTCCCGCCGGGACATGGACCGGATGCGCTTGATCTCGGCGCCCAAGTCGATATCCCGTAGCGCCGTCGGCGGGTTGGTGATGGCCCGCATCTCCGGCCGCTGTACGGTCATGGTGGGCTGGGTCGCCCACTCCAAGGACGGCTCATCCTCTTGGCCCTGGTCCAGTATCTCCCGTAGATCCCGCAGCTCCTGGTCGTAGGAGGCGTAGGGCTCTTGGTGCACGGCGTTGGCCATCAACTGGCGCAGCTTATCCACCGCCCGCAGCAACAGGCCCACGCTGGCGGCGTCGGGACGGGCCAGGCCGTCACGGAAACGGATCATCAGGCCTTCCACCGCGTGGCTCAGGTCCCGCACCGGCCACACGCCGGCCAGGGCCGAGGACCCCTTGATGGAATGAATCGTCCGGAAGGCCTCGTTGAACATCTCCCGGTCAAGGTTTTCGGGGTCCTTCTCCAGGGCCAGGAAGATCGGCTCCACCTGGTCCAGGTGCTCCAGACCGTCGGCGGCGAATTCTTGTACGATAGACTGATCCATCAGTGCGGTCCCCCCAAGACTATATGGCGTGTCCCCCAAAGCAACGGTACCGAAAAACCGCTCGCTGAGCCGGAGCCGGTTGGCGGTCACCGGTAATTTCTTATGTTAATCCACCCTCACCGGGGATTGCTAGCACCATGTGTTGGCGTCGGCGGTGGCCGCGGGGTTGCCAAGTCCGCCGGCAAAACGTTATGGTATCTATAAAATTTTTTAGGTAACAGGCGGAGGGCATGTCAGCATACCCCAATATATTTACACCATTGACCATCGGCAGCCACACCCTGGCCAACCGGGTAGTGATGCCATCCATGGGTACCAACTACGCCAATACCGAGGGACGGGTGACCCATCGGATGCTGGATTACTACGCGACGCGGGCGGCGGGGGGGCCGGGCCTGCTGGTGGCGGAGGCGGCCAGCGTGCACCCCTCGGGGAGGGTGATCCAGCGCCACTTCATGAACCACGACGCCTCGGCCGTGGCCGGTCTCAGCGACCTGGCCCGGGTCATCAAGGCCCACGGGGTCAAGACGGTACTGCAGCTTTTTCACGGCGGTCGCAACGCCGACGTGCGCCTGGTGGGCGAGACCCTGGCCCCCAGCGCCCTGCGCGGCCCCACCTCCGCCAACACTCCCCGGGCCATGACCCGCCTGGAGATCGAGGCCATGGTCGACCGCTTCGCCCGGGCGGCCGAGCGGGCCATGGCCGCCGGCTTCGACGGGGTGGAGGTGCACGGGGCCCACGAATACCTGATCCACCAATTCATCAGCCCCTATTGCAACCGGCGCACCGATGACTACGGCGGCAGCCTGGAGCGCCGTTGCCGCTTTGCCTGCGAGGTGGTGGCCGCGGTGCGCCAGGCCATCGGTCCCGAGGGGCTGCTGGTGTTTCGCCTCTCCGGTGACGACCACGTGCGCGGCGGCCTCACCCCCGATGACGCCGCCGAGGTAGCCGGTCTCCTGGCCCGGGTGGGGGTGGATATTTTTTCCGTAACCGGTGGAGTGTACGAGACCCCCCACATGGTGGTGCCGCCGCTGCCCAGCCCACCGGGCACCCACCTGGAGGCGGCGGTGGTGGTGCGCCGGGCGGTGGACAAGCCGGTGATCGCGGTGGGGCGTTTCTCCAGCGCAGCCCGGGTGGAGGAGGCCCTGCAGCAGGTGGACCTGGTGGGATGCGGCCGCGCCTTTTTGGCCGATCCCATGTGGTTGCAAAAGAGCGCCCAGGGCCGTGAGCCATTTATCCGTCCTTGCGTGGGCTGCAACCAGGGCTGCATCGACCCGGTCCTGCGCGGCCAACCGGTGGGTTGTGTGGCCAACCCCTGGCTGGGGCGCGAGGCCCTGGCCCGGGAGCAGAAACCCGCCGACCACCCGCTCACCGTGGTGGTGTTGGGCGGCGGCCTGGCCGGCATGCAGGCGGCCCAAACCCTGGGCCGACTGGGCCACCGGGTGGTGCTGCTGGAGCAATCCGATCAACTGGGCGGCCAGTTACTCCTAGCCTCGGTTCCCCCCGGTAAAGGGGACATAGCCCGCCTGGTCGATTATCACCAGACCGTGCTGGCGGCCATGGACAACGTGGAGGTTCGTCTGGGATGCCGGGCCACGGTGGACATTGTCTACCAGGTCAAGCCCCAGGCGGTGGTGGTGGCCACCGGGTCCCAGCCGGTGTTGCCGGCCCTGCCGGGGGTGGACCAGGCGCCGGTGGTCACCGCCCGCCAGGTGTTGGCCGGCGAGGTGCAGACCGGCCGGCGGGTGGTGGTGCTCGGCGGTGGTAATCTGGGTAGCGAGGTGGCCAACCACCTGGCCCAGGCGGGGCACCAGGTGCTGATCATCGAGCTGGGTTTGAACATCGGGGAAGACCTGGGGGCGGCGCGACGCTACTTGTTGCGGCGCCAGTTGTTGAAGCACCGGGTGCGGCGCCGGGTGAGTTCCCAGGTGCGACGGCTCTATCACGACCGGGTGAGCTTTTTACACATCACCCCCGAGGGCGAGCGCCACTTCAACGACCTGGGTCCGGTGGATACTTTCGTGGCCGCCCTGGGTGCGGCCCCCTGCGAGTCGTTGTACCTGGCCCTGGAAAAAAAGGTGGACCATATCTTCCTGGTGGGCGACGCCTTGAGCCCCGCCCGCATGGGCGAGGCCTCCCTGGAGGGCATGCGCGCCGCCTTGCACATCCACCAGCTCAGCACCGGCGACCTGGCCCCGGCCGTCGCCTGCGGGGCCGAGCCGGGGGACTGAGCCGCCGGCGGCCGGCAAAAGAAACCCCGCGCGATCCACTAAATCGCGCGGGGTTCTCGGTTTGGTTCGGCCCGGGCAGCGGTAGCCCCACCACGGCGGTTACGGCAATGTAACGGCTTGCCCCCGGCCGTCCGGCAGGCATCACTGCCCGGCTGGCTCGCCTCCCAGCAACCTGGCCCGCTGGCCCCAACCGCCCGGCCCGGCATCACTGCCCGGCCACCTCGTCTCCCAGCAACCCGGCCTCTTGGCCCCGGCCCAGCATCAGAAGGCTGTCGGCTCGTGTCCTGTCAACCCGGCCCGTTGGCCCCAACCGCCCGGCCCGGCGTCCCGGCCTGGCCCCCGTCCCCAGCAACCCGGCCTCTACCAGCAACCCGGCCCCCTGGCCCCAAGCGCTCCGGCCTGGTTAGCCCCTGGCCGTCCGGCCCGGTATCATTGCCTGGTCCGCGTCCGCTGGTGTCCCAGCAACCCGGCCCCCTGGCCCCAGTCGCCCGGCCCCTTGGCCCCTTTACTTGGCCTGGAGCTGGCGCAGCAGCTCCGGCCCGCGCCGGTCTTGCGGCTTGAGCTTGATGAACTGCTTAATATCGGCGATGGCCAATTCCTTCTGGCCCATCTTCTTATAAATACGCGCGCGGTGCAGATAAGGGTGATGATACTGCGGGAACAGCTCGATGGCCTTGCTGAAGTCGGCCAGGGCTTGGTCCTGTTTGCCCATCTTGAGCAGGCACAGCCCGCGGGCGTTGTGCTGCAGGGAGCGGTTGCGCGGTTTCATATCCGGGCTCTGGGTGTTGAGAGCGCGGTTGTAGTCGTCCAGGGCCAGTTGGTATTTGCCCAGCTTCTCGTAACAGTCGGCCCGCATTTCGTATACCACCGAGGTGTTGAAGCTGGAGAGGCCGCCGGCCTGCAACGACTTGGTGAAATGACCGATCGCCTTCTGGTACTGCTTGGCCTGGTGGGCGGCCGCGCCGGCCCGGGCCTGGTCCATGGCGTTGGCCAGGGCCAACGAGGCGGTGAGGAGCACCACCAGTAAAGCAATGAAGGTGACTCGCATGGGTCTCATGTTTCCTCCCCTGAAAGTGGCGTACTAAAAAGCTTGCTCCGGGATGTCTATCGCCGAGGTGTCTTCCTGCCCCAGACTAACATGCCGTGCAAAGACGTTCACTAAAATGTTGCGGCAAAAGTACTTGGCGGTCTCTACCTTGCCCCGGTAAAACACCCCGTCGCCCGAATCGACCGCCACCGCCGCCAGGCCCTCCTGGGCGATGAGCGCCTGCTCCAACAAAACCTGGGCGGTGAGCACTTCGCCCAGGCACTCCAGGAACCGGGTGGCGGTGAGGGCGATGAGCTGGGGACGGCCCTGCTGGAAATAGCCCATGTAGCGCATGGCGAAATCACCGGTGGCCCGGGCGGCCTTGAACAACAGCTTGCAGTCGCCCCCCAGCTCCGGGTCGTCCTGGTGCCGGCCGGTGAGGTCCATCACCTCGGCCATGGTCTCCTGGAAGACCCGGCCGCCGTCCAGGGGGAGCTTGCGGCCCACCAGGTCCAGGGCCTGGATGTAGCTGGTGCCCTCCCAGATGGAGATGATCTTGCTGTCGCGCATGTACTGCTCGGCCGGGAACTCGCGGCAGTAGCCCACCCCGCCGAGCACCTGGATGGCCTCGCGGGTGAGCAGGAAACCGAAGTCCGAGCAGTAGGCCTTGATCACCGGGGTGAGCAGGTCGGCCTTGGCCAGGGCGCGGGCGCGCTCGCCCTGGTCCGGGTCGTGTTCGGCCACGTCCAGCAGCCAGAATGTCTTGGCGATGAGCCCCCGCATGCCCTCGCTGCCGGCCTTGAGGTTCATGAGCATGCGCCGTACGTCCTCGTGCTGGATTATCGGCACCCGGTCGGCCTTGCGGTCGGTGATGGGCGGACCCTGCACCCGCTCCTTGGCATAGATGCGGGCCACGTCGTAGGCGCTGGCCGCCAGGGACTGGCCCATCAGGCCCGATCCCAGGCGCTCCTCGTTCATCATCTGGAACATCTTGGCCATGCCGCTGTGAGGCTTGCCCAACAGGATGCCCCGGCAGCCGCCGTTTTCGCCAAAGCTCAGCGAGCAGGTGGCCTTGCCGTGCACCCCCATCTTGTGCTCGATGCCGGTACAGATCACGTCGTTGGGCCGGCCCAGGGAGCCGTCGGGGTTGACCCAAATCTTGGGCACGATGAACAGGCTGATGCCCTTGGTGCCCGCCGGCGCGCCCTCGATGCGCGCCAGCAGCAGGTGGATGATGTTTTCGCCCAGGTCGTGGTCGCCGCAGGAGATGAAGCGCTTGACGCCTTCTATCTTGTAGACGCGGTCGTCGCCGGCCTCCGGGTCCGGCACGGCCTTGCTGCGCAGCCAGCCCACGTCACTGCCGGCGTCGGGCTCGGTGAGGCACATGGTGCCGCACCATCGGCCGGAATACATGTTTTCCAGGAACCTCCGGTGGTCGGCCTCGGTGCCGAAATTCTCGATGAGCCGGGCCGCACCCACCGTGAGGCCGGCGTAGCTGGTGAGCGAGAGGTTGGCCCCCATGAACAGTTCCGCCACCATGCCGCCGATAACCGCCGGCAAGCCCTGGCCGCCGTAGAGAGGAGTGTTGGACACCGCGATCCAGCCGTTGTCCTTGAGCGCCTGCCAGGCCGGGTGAAAGGCCGGGGGCACCCGCACCAGGCCGTCTTCCAGGGTGCAGCCCTGGCGGTCGCCGTCTTGCAGTACCGGTCCCAGCACCTCCTTGCCCACCTTGATGGCCTCGTCAATAACCATGGTGAAGTCATCCAGCGAGAAATCTTGGTAGGCCTGGTAGGAAAGCAGCCGGTCCATATCCAGGTATTGGGTCAACACGAACTTCAGGTCGCGGTCCTCACGCTGAAAATAATTTACGCCCACGATGGTAACCCTCCCCTTGCCGGCATTCCCCAACCGGTGCGCCGCTTGGCCCGGCCAGCGGCGCCGAATCCATCCTTGACCCCGCCTAGGCCGATGCACTAGGATAAAAATTGTCTATCCGTTGAAAGGAGCCTAGCCTGAAGAATCCGCTCCCAGGTGGTGCGGCGCGGAACCTTTAGGCAAGTCACATCTACCATCATCATAACAATATTGACAACCGACATCGCCGGTGCACCCGCACGGGGAGGCACCGACTTGATGGCCCAACTAGGAGATAACCTTGAGTGTAGTAAGCAGCGGAGACGTGGTACGGGTTCATTACAAGGGCTCGTTTACCGATGGCGAGGTGTTTGATTCCTCCGACCAGGGCAAGCCCCTGGAGTTCACCGCCGGCGGCCAGCAGGTTATCCCCGGGGTGAGCCAAGCGGTTATCGGCATGGCCGTCGGTGACGTAAAAACGGTAACCATTCCCCCCGACGAGGGCTACGGCCCGCGCGAGGAACGACTGGTGCAACGAGTTCAGCTTTCGGACCTGCCGGAAGGGGTATCCCCCGGCGACCCGTTGCAAGCTCAAATCCAGGACCAGACGGTGGTCTTCTGGGTGGTTGAGGTCGACCAGGAGTCGGCCGTGCTCGACGCCAACCATCCCCTGGCCGGCCGGGATCTGGTCTTTGAATTGGAGTTGGTCTCTTTTGACCCCCAATAGGAAAGGTAGATATGTCGCAAAAGATCTACGTGGGTAATCTTCCCTGGTCGTTTGATTCAGATGACCTCTCAAGGCTGTTTGAAGAACACGGAGAGGTGATCTCGGCCAACGTGATCACCGACCGGGTAACCGGGCGCAGCCGTGGTTTCGGTTTCGTGGAGATGGGGTCTCCGGACCAGGCGCAGGCGGCCATCGCCGCGCTCAACGGCACGGAGGCCGGCGGACGGCCGCTGAGGGTCGACTTGGCCCGCGAGCGGAGCCCGCGCCCCCCGCGCCGCGACTACGACTATCGCTAGCCCCTCTAGCGGGCAGACCCCCTGTCACCGTCCCGCGGTGCGCAGCGACCGGGCCCACACGGCCAGGACCACGGGCAAGGGCTAAGGCGCAGCCGGGACCATCACGACGTCGGGCCCATCACGACGATAGTCGGCGCGCAGCAGCCGGGCCCACGCAATAGTGAGGATCGCGGATGGGGGATGAGGCGTAGCCCGCCCCCGTATAGCGGCCTGGACCGCGGGTGGGGGGGATGAGGCGCAGCCGGGCCCACACAGCCAGGGTCGCGGGTGGAGGGCTAAGGCGCAGCCGAGCTCGCACAGCGGACCAGGCCCAGGGGGGTGGCTGGGCTGCGGCGTACCGGCCACCCTTTAACTTTCCCGGGCCGATGGCGTATAGTAATCCCTGGTTCAACCGGGACCGGGGATTATGCGCCGACGTGCCCACAACCAAGATAAAGCCACCGAGACGGGCAAGAGCCTGCTGTCCCTGGCCAGAGGCGGGCTGGGTTCCCTGAGTTTCAAGCTCTCTTTCCCGGTGGGGCTGGTGATCCTGTTGGCGGTGGCCCTGGCCGCCTACCACAACATCGCCACCCAGCGCAGCATGCTCATCGAGCAGGTGACCAGCCAGAGCCTGGGCTTTGCCGATACCCTGCGCCGGGCCACCTTCCTCTCCATGCTCACCGCCGAGCGCGGCCACCTCTACAGCATTATCCGCCACCTGGCCGACCAGCCGGGCATCGCCCGGGTGCGTATCTTCAACGCCGAGGGGCGCATCATGTTCTCCTCGCAAGCCGACGAGGTGGGGCGCGAGGTGGACAAAAAGGCCGAGGCCTGCTTTGGCTGCCACCAGCAGGACGCGCCCCTGACCAAGCTGCCCCGCAAGGACCGCACCCGCATCTTCACCAGCGCCGCCGGCCACCGCATGCTGGGCACCATCGCGCCCATCCACAACCAGCCCTCCTGCCAAAACGCCGCCTGCCACGCCCACCCGCCGGGCCAACAGGTCCTGGGGGTGCTGGACGTGGACATGAGCCTTGACGAGCTGGACCGGCAGTTGGAGGCCCACCTGGTGCGCACCCTGGTCTTCGCGGTGCTGCTGTTCTTGGCCGTCTCCACCATCATCGGGCTCAGCGTGATCCTGGTCACCAAGCGGGCGGTGCGCCGGCTGCAGACCGAGGTGGACAAGGTGGCCGCTGGCGACGAGGACCAACCGGTGGGGCCCATGCGGGCCCCGGCCGAGCTGGCCGGCCTGGCCCGCTCCATCGACCGCATGGCCCGGCGGGTGGCCCGCCGCACCGAGCTGCTCAACCGCCGCTACCGCCACCTGGTCGACGATTCGCCCGAGGCCATCCTGGTGCTGGACCAGGGCGGACGCCTGGTGCTGGTCAACCCCATGGCCGCCCAGGTGCTGGAGCGGCCGGCCCGGGAACTGTTGGGCCGCTCCCTGGCCGACCTGGTGGTGCCCGAGGACCGCTCCGACCTGCTGCGGGCCCTGTCCGAGGCCCTGGACACCGCCGGCGTCTGCCACCTGCTGCGCCTGCGCTTCGCCTCCCGCCGGGGCCGGCCGCGTATCCTGCAGGGCCGCTTCAACCGGGTGCCGGCCGCCGACGGCTCGGTGCACCTGCAGGGCAGCCTCATGGACATCACCGACCGCACCAGCCTGGAAGAGCAGTTGCTCAAGCAGGGGGCCCTGGCCGCGGTGGGCCAGACGGTCAGCGGACTGGTGCCCTACATCAACAACCTGCTGCACGGCATGCAAAGCGCCTCGTACATCGTGGACCAGGGGCTGGACTCCGGGGACCTGGACCTCCTGCGCCAAGGATGGCGCATGGTGGGGCGCTCGGTGGCCCGCATCTCCTCGGTGGCCGAGGACCTACTCTACTACGCCGAGTACACGGCCGAGCAAGCCGAGGTGTTCAACCTCAACCAGATGCTCGGCGACGTTCAGCGCCTCAGCGCCGACAAGGCCGAGCAACTGGGGGTGACGGTAAGCGTGGTGGAGAACCACAACTGCCAGCGGGTGCGCCTGGACCTGGAGGGCATGCGCCGGGCGGTGCTGAACCTGGTCCACAACGCCCTGGACGCCTTGGCCGACGGCGCGGCCGACGGCCGGGAGCCCAGGGTGACCCTGGGCTGCCAGCGCAACCCCTACGGCCAGGTGGTGATCACCGTGTCCGACAACGGCGGAGGCATCCCCCCCGAGGTGGCCGAGCGGCTCTTCGGCGGCCTATTTTCCACCAAGGGCTCCCAGGGCACCGGCATGGGGCTGCTCATCTGCCAGCGGATCATCGAGCTGCACGGCGGCTTCATCGACTTCAGCAGCACCCCGGGCCGGGGCACCACCTTCACCGGCATCGTGCCCGACCGGGATGCCGGCCCGCCGGCCGACTCCCCGGCCAAGCCATAGCCGCCCCGGCCATGCGCCTTGTGCATCACCTAAAGGCAATGCTATCTTCCAGGGGTACACGCCAAGCACGGCGGCCCGGGCCGGCCAGGGACCGGGCGAGAACCAAGGGAGGACGCGCAAGGTGGAAATTTGGCACTGGTGGGTCATCGCCGGCATCGTCTTTTGGGTCTTGGAAATATTCACGCCCAGCTTTGTTGCCGGCAACGTGGGCCTGGGCTGTTTCGCCGCCGCGGTGGCCAGCGCCGTGGGCGCCAGCGCCACCTGGCAGATCGTCGCTTTCGCGGCCATGAACCTGGTGGGCTTCGTGCTGGTGCGTCCCTTTTTTATCCGGTACCTGGACCGCAACAGCGAAGCGACCAAGATGGGGGTGGAAGGCTACCTGGGACGCCGGGCCCAGGTGGTGGAGCCCATTGATTCCGCCCAGAGCGGGCGGGTGCGGCTGGGGGGTGAGGTCTGGAAAGCGGCCTCCGACACCGGTGAGGCCATCGCCGAGGGCGCCTGGGTGCGCGTGGTGCGCATGGAAAGCCTCACCCTATACGTCACCGAGGAGTGAGACTCATGCCAGTGGAACCGGTTTTCATCATCGTGGCGGCCGTGGCCGTCTTTATCATTATCCTGGTGGTCAAGGGCTTCAAAATCGTGCCCCAGGCCGAAACCATGGTCATCGAGCGGCTGGGGCGCTACAACCGCACCCTGGAGTCGGGCATCAACATCATCTGGCCCATCGTGGAAAAACCCCGCCGCATGGAGTGGCGCTTTACCAAGTCCGACTCCCAGGGCAACAAGGTCATCGTCGCACGCGAGACCTACCGCATAGACCTGCGCGAAACCGTCTTCGACTTCCCCCGCCAAAACGTCATCACCAAGGACAACGTGGCCCTGCAGATCGACGCCCTAATCTACTTCCAGATCGTGGACCCCAAGCGGGCGGTCTACGAGGTGGCCAACCTGCCCGAGGCCATCGAAAAGCTCACCAAGACCACCTTGCGCAACGTGCTCGGCGAACTGGACCTGGACGAGAGCCTGGCCTCGCGCGATACCATCAACACCCGCCTCACCACCATCCTGGACCAGTCCACCGACAAGTGGGGGGTGAAGGTCACCCGAGTGGAGTTGCAAGACATCCTGCCGCCCAAGGACATCCGCCAGGCCATGGAGAAGCAGATGCGGGCCGAGCGTGACCGCCGGGCGGCCATCCTGGAGGCCGAGGGCGAAAAGCAGTCGGCCATCCTGCGGGCCGAGGGCGAGAAGCAGTCGGCCATCCGCAGCGCCGAGGGCGAGGCCGAAGCGCGCATGAAGGTGGCCGAGGGCGAGGCCGAGGCCATCCGCCGGGTAACCGCCAGCGTCAGCGCCAGCGGCGGCGACCCCATCAACTACCTCATCGCCATCCGCTACATCGACGCCCTGGTCCACATGTTCCAGGGCAACGACAGCAAGGTGATCTACATGCCCTTCGAGGCCACCGGCCTGCTCAGCTCCATCGGCGGCATCAAGGACATGTTCAAGGCCTCCGGCGAGGGGTAAACCGCCGGGAGAAACCCCCTTGGATCAGCCCATCGTCATCAAGGGCCGGCTGGAGCGCGACGACTACGTGGCCGCCCACCTACTGGCCTTGCGCCGCCGCCGCGCCATCTTGCGCCTATCCCTCATGGTGGCCGGCCTGGCCATCTCCCTGCTCGACTATATCGTGGGCGCCGGCTTCTTGTCGGTGCGCTTTTGCCAAGTGGCCGGCGCCATGGTCTTCTTCTACGGCCTGGTGGGCACCGAGGTGCTGCTGATGCTGCGCCTGCGCCGCCAGTTCAACCGCGACCCCCGGTCGGTCGGCCCGGCGCTGGAGATGACCTTCTCCGAGCAAGGTGTGGCCCTGCAAGGCGCCGGCGGCGCCATCCTGCCCTGGTCCCGGCTCCAGGGCTGGCGCGAGGACGGCCTGAACATCCTGGTCTTCTTCGGCCGGCAGCGATGGTTCCCGGTGCCCAAGCGCCTGGTGCCCGAGGGGCGGCTAGAGGACCTGCGCCGCCTGATGAGCCACCACCTGGGGCGGCGGCGCTAAACGGCGGTCCGCGGTTGCCCCCGCGGCTACTGAAAAACCTTTACCCCGCCGGCCGGGCGAGTATTATTATTCCCACATTGGACCAAGGCAGGCAGATGGCTATCGACCACAACTCGTCCGCTGAGACTCCCCTGGAGAACCCTTTTTCCGGGGCGGGCTGTTTTTTCTGCGGACAGCAAAACCCGGCCGGCACCCGGCTGCGCTTTTCCCGGGTGGAGGGAGAGCGACGCCAACTGGTGGCCCGCTGGACCCCGGACCAGCGCTACCGCGGCCTGGGCCGCGTGTTGCACGGCGGCATCCAAAGCGGCCTGTTCGACGAGATCATGGGCTGGACCGCCCATCACTTCAGCCAGGGACCCGGCGTCACCGCCGAGATTCACGTGAAATACCTGGGGCCGCTGTACATCGGCGATCCCCTGGAACTGCGCTGCTGGGTCACCGAGAGCCACCGGCGCAAGGTTCACCTGGCCGCCACCATCACCGACCATCACGGCCGGGTGTGCGCCGAGGCCCACGGAGTCTACGTCATGATGAACCCCGAGCGCTTCCACCAACTGGTGGGTACCAACCGCTAACCCCGGCCGGCGGCCCCGGCGGCCGGTGGCTTAACCAAAGGACATTGCCCATGAAAGACCGAACCCCCACCGCGCGCGTGGACCAAGACCTGTGCGTGGGCTGCGAGCTGTGTCTGGCGACCTGCCCGGACCGCACCTTTTCCATGGACCAGGGAAAGGCCCGGGTCACCGGCGACCGCTGCCTGGCCTGCGAACACTGCGTGGCGGTGTGCCCCACCGGCGCGGTCACCCTGGGGGCGGCCGAGCCCCACGCCCTGGACTTCACCACCTTCACCCCCATCAATGAGTGGCTGCCCCCCGGCGACTACGACCTGCCCGGGCTGGTGGCCCTGATGCGCTCGCGCCGCTCCTGCCGCAACTACCTGCCCGACCCGGTGCCGCGGGACCAACTGGAAGACCTGGTGAAGATCGGGACCACCGCGCCCTCGGGCACCAACAGCCAGCTATGGACCTTTACCATCTTGCCGGATCGCCAGGCGGTTACGGCCCTGGGCGACCGCATCGGCGTCTTCTTCCGCAAGCTCAACGCCATGGCCCGCAAGGCCTGGCTACGCAAACTCACCAAGCTGCTGGGCAAGGGCGAGCTGGACCAGTATTACCGCGAGCACTACCAGTCGGTGTCCGAGGCCATGGAGCAGTGGGAGACCCAGGGCATCGACCGGCTATTTCACGGCGCGCCGGCGGCCATGGTGGTGGGCTCCCGCCCCGGCGCCAGCTGCCCGGCCGAGGACGCCCTGCTGGCCAGCGGCCAAATCCTGCTGGCCGCCCACGCCATGGGGCTGGGCACCTGCCTCATCGGTTACGCGGTGGAGGCCATGGACTACGACCCGGGCATCAAAGATTTCCTGGGCATACCCAAGTCCGAGGCGGTGCACGCGGTGATTGTGCTGGGCTATCCCGACGAGAAATACCAGCGCCTCACCGGCCGCCGCCAGGTCACCCCGCGCTACTTCCACCCCGCGCCGCAGGAGAGCCCATGAAGCAGGTCAACCCCGCTTGGGCCGAGGCGATCGGCCGCCTGGTCAACCCCTGCCCTTACTTCAACTTGCAGTCCATGGAGATCCGGGAGCTGGCCT
>Ga0256835_1000338_pt1 | contig 36291 bp, 35 predicted proteins | sample PIR30metaG_FD_185972 | JGI IMG/M metagenome (GOLD analysis project Ga0256835, IMG submission 185972) | Hydrothermal vent microbial communities from East Pacific Rise, Pacific Ocean - PIR-30 | ecosystem: Environmental > Aquatic > Marine > Hydrothermal vents | place: Pacific Ocean: East Pacific...
GACGCTCCAGTCGCCCTCCCGCAGGGCGTTGGGCAGCTGGCGCAGGGTAAAGATGTCGATGGTCAGATTTTTGAGGCCGTAATCCCTTTCCAGGCCGCGGCAGACCCTTTCAAAGTCGGCGGTGGGCTCTTCGAAGGTTGGCGCATCGACTTCCACGTAGTAGGTGCGCACCGCAGGATTGTGCTCGATGTGGATGTCCCGGGCCGCCTTGCTGACCACCTGCTTTCCGGCCCTGGATTCCTCGGGAACGAATACCAGGATATCGCCCTGCACCTTGGCGACACAGCCCAGCCGGAATCCCTTCTGTTTGCGCTCTTCGTTGATGAACTTGTCTTCTTCTTCCTGCCATGGGCTGACGTGATCCATGCTGGACGTGATGCCGTACTTTTCGAAGTGTCCTTCCTCGATGCGTACGATGCACTTGCCGCAGACCTTTTTCTCGCCGCACAGCGCTTCGATGTCCACTCCCAGCAGGCGGGAAGCTTCGATAATATTGATACCCCTGGGAACTTCCCCCCGTCGTCCGGAAGGTTGGAAAATCACCATCACTTTGTCTTCATCCATTCGCGGTTGCCCTCCTCAGAAAGTTTTAACCACCCACCGCCTCCAGCTGCCGTCGGCCGCAACGTCATCCCCACGTGCCGCCGGCGGGGCCGGTGTGCCAACGTCGGATCGATCGGAAAAAGGGGCAACCCCGGAAAGGCCCAACGCGCTTCCCGGGATTGCAATGGCCACCGTCGGTGGCGCTACTGGCCTTCTTTGCTCTGCATCTTGCGCAGCCGGCTGATCATCTTGATGCCTTCGGACACCGCGTTTCCAGCCGACTCGGCGTAGCCGTCGGCACCGAAAAGGTTGGCGACATCCTTGGTCACCGGGGCGCCGCCGAGCATGATGGCCACGTTGGGGTTTTTCTCCTTGATCATGGCAATGACCTTCTTCATGCCCAGCATGGTGGTTGTCATCATGGCGGACATGGCCACCACTTCGGAGTCCGTGCGCAGCTGTTCCTCCACGAACTTTTCCAGGGGCACGTCGCGGCCGAGGTCGTGGACCTCCCATCCGGCCACGTCGAACATCATCTTGACGAGGTTTTTGCCGATGTCGTGCACGTCACCCTGGATGCTGCCGATGACCACCTGGGCGTTGAGTCCGCCCTCCCGTTTGGGTACGTGGGGGCGCAGGATGTCCAGCCCGGCGTACAGCGCATCGGCGCACATCAGTACCTCGGGTACGAAGTACTCCTGCTTGTCGTAAAGCTCACCCACCACTTCCATGCCGGCCGCAAGCCCGTCCATGATCATTTCCAGCGCGTCAAAGCCGGCGTCCACCGCCTCCTGGGCGGCCTCCTTGACCTCGTCTTCCTCGTATTCGATCACACCGTTTTTCAGTTTCTCGAGCAGTTCTTCCTTGGATGCCATTTATCTGTCTCCTCATTGTGCTGGTTGATGAAACGGGGTTGCTCCCCTCGAATGCAGACCTTTCGTGCCGAAGTGCAGCGGCGCTCGAATCAGAGCCTGCCCACGGCCGGGGTGGGTGTGCCGCCCATTTCCCTTACAGTGGCCACCATGGCCCGGAAATTTTCCTCCTTGATGTCCGGCCACAGGTCGCATCCCGGCCAGATGGCATCGACGCCGGAGGTGATGTTTTCCTTGATGCCCTCGACGGCCTGCTCAACGGTGGTCTCTTCGGCGCAGGGAAGTTTGAAGACGTCAAAATACCCCAATACGATCACGTCGTCACCCACTTTCTTGCGGGTTTCGGGAATATTGTTTTTGACGTCAAAACTCAGGGCGTCGGCACCGCACTCGTTCATCATTTCCACCAGCGGGTCGGTGGAGCCGCAGATGTGCAGCACCTTGGGGGAGTCCCAGGCGGCCAGGATCCTCGTCAGGCGGGGCTGGATGACCTGCTTGAAGGTGCGCGGGCTGAGCAGGTCGGCGGCCACCCCGGGTTCACGCAGCGTGATGTAGTCGGCGCCGGCGGCCCGCAGGGATTTGCCGATCTCGATGATCATGTCCGTGAAGCGGTCGAGGATGGACGCCACCAGTTCCTTTTTCTTGAAGACACCCTTGAGGACCTGGTCCAGTTCAATGGTCTGGCCGCACTGGGTGAAAGGACCCAGCTGCCAGGCGCCCACCGGGTATTCCGGGGCTTCTTTCTTGATGATCTTGATGGCCTCGGGAATCAGCGGCATCCTGCCGCGGGTCATGATGTTTTCGATGTCGTCGTCGGTGATCTGGACGTCTTCCAGCACTTTCCACTTCTTTTCGGGAATGGTGGGGTAGAGGATGTCCTCCGAATCCTCGTAGAGGCTGATGGTATTGCCCAGGGCCTCGGATTCCCAGCACATGTCGAAGGGCACCACGATGGAATCCAGGTCGAACATGCGGGCCGATTCGATGGCCGACCGCGCCAGTTTCTCGGCGTCCACGTGCACCTGGGGGAATTTGTATCCCAGTTTCTTGATGGCCGGCATCAGCACCATGCCCATGCCGCTGAAAAAAGGCATGGTGTCAATGGGCTCGCGGTTGAAAAAGCGCAGGACTCGTTCCTTGGGTGTCAACTCTGCCATGGCGAAAAACTCCTTTCTGAAGTCTGGTGACGGACCATGCCGCCCCCGGGTCTCCCCGGCCCGCCGTCCGCGGTTCCCGGTTTGCGCGAACGCGCCGGACGGCCGGTGGGGCAAATGCGTTGAAGCAGCGGGAACCAGCGCCCCCTCTTCAGCCCGCCAGTGTCTTGAGCTGCTCCACGAAGTCGGGAAACAGCTTGAACAGGGGGTGATTGGGGTCCTTGGGCAACTGCTTGGTTTCGGCGAAGACGGCGGTGGCCAGAAACGCTTCGGATTCGGCGACGGCCGGAAGAATGCGGGTCGCACCGGCCATGGGCCCTGAAAAGATCATGTCATGGTACCAGAAGGCCGAAAGGGCTTCCAGCGCGGCGTCCGTGGACGACCAGCCCTTGAATCCCCACATGTCTTTAAAGCGCTTGAGATCCATGTAGGAACCGTTGCTGGGGGCGCTGGCCGCCGGGAAACCCCACTTTTCCTTGATCATGCGGTTGGCCACCCCGCAGAAAGCCGTCGCGGGCCCGTTCATCACCGAAGTGTCGACGAAGATGCTCTCGAACTCGGCGCCGGCTTTTTCGATGGCATCCAGCAGTTTCTGGGTGCCGCTGATGCGCCCCGAAGGCATCTGGTCTTCCTGGTCGAATGCCACCAGCAGGACGTGCTTGACGCCCATCTGGGAAATTTCACGAATTTCGGTCTCCAGGTCCTGCTCCCAGACGGTCAGGCTGTTGTAGAACATGCGGTCCAGCAGGCCCTTCTCGGCGCAGTAGGCCGCCCCCTCCAGTTTGGGCTTCATCACCCAGGCGTCGATGCAGAAGGGCATGTCGCTGACGGACGTCACGAAATCAATGAAGCGCTTGAACTCTTCGCCGGTGTTGGCCACGATATCGGCCATGCCCGGAACGCCGGTTTCCTGGGACAGGCGGTCCTGTGTCTTGAGAAGCTCTTCGGCGCGCTTCTCGTTGAACCCCTCTTTGCGCTTGCCCTCGAAGACCCGATCACCTTTCTGAAAAATGGAACTGACGCAGACACACGGGTATTCTCCGGGCTGACCGCCGAATTTGACCCCCCCGACTTCACATACCTTTTGCTCGGTTTCCAGTCGAAACATCGTTCCCTCCTCTCTTGAAGTAAAAACCGGTATCGATTCCCCCCTTTTACGCGCCAATCGGAAACATCCGGAAACACCGCCTCCAGCCAAGCGGAATAGTAGCGGAGCCAAAACGGTTTGAATATCGTCCAAAGGATGATTTGCAGGGTCGGGTCAGTTGATTTTTGCAGGGGCCAGTGGTTGGTTGCGGGCCCGCTGGAGGCCGTGGCGGCGGGTGAATCGTTGCGTCGGGGAGATTACAGGTCCGGATCGACCAGACCCAGCCGGATGGCGAAACGAATCAGTTTGACCGGCGAGTCGATGTCCAGTTTTTCCATGATGTTGGAGCGGTGGGACTTGATGGTGCTGATGCTGACGCACAGCATGTCCGCGATCTGGCGGGTGGAGTGCCCTTCGGCAATCAGCTGGAAGACTTCCCTCTCCCGGTCGGACAGCTTCTTGTAGCGCTCTGTGCGCGGGGAGCTCTTGCGGGGTGAACGATAGGTTTCCACCAGCACTTTTGAGATGGAGGGACTCAGGAAGGTCTCGTTTTTCATGGCGGCGTGAATGGCCTTGATGATGTCGCGCCCACTGGAATCCTTGAGCAGATAGCCCGAGATGCCCGTCTCCAGAAGCTCGTGGATATAGTGCTCGTGGGAGTACATCGAAAGGATCAGGATCTTGGCGGCGGGCAGCTGTTTGCGCAGCCGCTTGGCGGCCTCGATGCCGTTCATGCGCGGCATGGCGATGTCCAGGATGATGACATCCGGCTGAAGCTTTTTGGCCTTTTCGATGGCCGTGTGCCCGTTGGTGGCCTCGCCGACGACTTTCAGCTCGGGCTTTTCCTCCAGCAGGCGGGCGAGCCCCTGCCGCACGATGGTATGATCGTCAACCAGCAGTACGCGAATAGGTTGCTTCATGGATCAGCTCTTTCTTGACGGGGATTTCGATTCGAATCCGGGTGCCCTTGCCCGGCTGGCTCCTGAGAAGAAACCTGCCGCCCAGCAGGGAAACCCGCTCGCGCATTCCCAGCAGGCCCAGCGACTGCCGGTCCCGGCCGACCACGCGCGTGTCGAAACCGGTGCCGTCGTCCTCGGCTTGGAAGATAATCTTGGGGTAGCTCTTGATGATGGAGAGCGTGAAACGCTCCGCCCCGGAATGCTTCAGGGTGTTGGTCAGCGCCTCCTGGCTGAAACGGTAGAGAACCGTTTCCATGTCCGCGTTCAGGCGCTGATCGAAACCGACCATGTGAAACTCGATCTCCAGGCCCGAGTGCTTGCGGATCTCTCGAAAATAGAGGTTCAGGGCGGGTTCCAGCCCCAGATCCACCAGCATGGTGGGGTGCAGGTGGTAGGACAGGCGCCGGATTTCCGAAGCCGTACGGTTGATCATGCGGCGGATCTCCCGGATTTCGGCACTGAGGTCCGGGCGGTTGCCGGCGTGGCGCTCCTCGAGCCGGTCGAGGCCCAGCTTGACCGCTGTCAGCGACTGCCCGGCTTCGTCGTGCAGTTCCCGCGCGATGCGCCGCCGCTCGTCTTCCTGGCTCTGGAACAGCTTTTCCGTCAGCCGCCGCAGTTCATGGCGGTGCTGCCGGATGGTGGCCATCATCTGCGTGTTTTCGATGGCGCCTCCCAGGAAATTGCCCAGCGAACCCAGCAGGTGGATTTCGTGTTGGCTGAACACCCGTCTGGACGGCAGCTGGAGACCGAAAAAGCCCACACCGCGGCCCTTGAAGGTGATCAGGAAACAGGTCAGCCACAGATCCGTCTGGTAGCCGCTGGCCCGGTAGCGCACCTGAAAAGGGGGGAAGGCCGCTTCGGGGATCAGGCGGACATTCTCGCGGGTCAGGGACTGTTCAAGCAGGGCGTCCCTGAAGACCACCTCGTCGCGGTCCCCGGTTCCCACATTTGGCAGATTGTAGCGGGCCTTCAGACGGATGGTGCTGTTGGGGCGGTCGATCAGGAAAAGTCCGCCGCGCTCCAGTTTGAGGACCTTGATAACCTTCTTCAGGGTGATTTCGAGAATGTCGTCCAGATCCATGGTGTGGTTCAGGGCTACGGCGATACTGTTCAGGATCGACAGCTCCCGGTTGCGCTGGCGCACCATTTCCTCGGTCTGCTTGCGGTGGGTGATGTCCTTGATGATGCCTTCGTATTCGATGGTGCCGCTTTCGGGGTTTTCGTACCGTCGGCTGGAGATCAGAACGTGAAGGGTGGACCCGTCACGTTTCCGGAAGTCCACCTCGAAGTCCTTGACATAGCCCTCGCGGTTCATGCGCTCGATAAAATAGTCCCTGTCCCCCGGGTTGCGGTACAGCCGGGTGGCGGATCCCAGGCGAAGCAGTTCCTGCTTGTCGGTGTAGCCCAGCATTTCAATGCCGGCCTGATTGATGTCTAGCAGGGTGCCCTCGATGGTGGAGGTGTAGATCATGTCGTGGCTGCCCTCGAAAATACGGCGGTATTTCTTTTCCCGCCGGACGATTTCCTGCTGCAGCCTTTTGAGTTCCGAGATGTCCTTGAAAATCTCCAGGCCGCCGGTGATCTTGCCCTGGCTGTCCTGAAAGGCGGAAGTGGAGCAGATGATGGGCACCTGGTTGCCGTTGATGTCGGTGATTTCGTATTCCTGGTTGTGGATGTCGCGCCCCTCCGCCACGGCCCGCTTCAGGGCGCAGTTGGTTTCGCAGATGGGGTTTTTGAAGACGTCCTTGCAGAACATGCCCACGGCGTCGTACGCCGAGAAGCCGGTGATTTTTTCCGCGGCCGGGTTGAAATAGGTGATGCGCCATTCCCGGTCGGTGGTGAACAGGCCGTCGGGGATTCGGTTCAGGATTTCAACGAAGCTCTCTTCCTTCTGGTAGATGCGCTCCAGCGCCTTGGCGTTGTATCGGTGCAGCTGCTCGGCGATGAAGTAATTCCATCCCTGCTCGTGGTGTTCCCCCCTGAGCCGGAAATAGGAACAGGTCAGGCAGGAGGACAGCTTTTTGAAAAAGTCGTCATCGGCGGTATCGTCGCAGTGGGTTTTGGGGATCAGCCAGCACTCACCTCCGCGGATTCCATAGGCCGGGCACAGAACCTTGGCGCAGCCCAGCATTTCCCAGCAGGATTGCCGCGCAGGTCCCTGAAACGTTTTAAAGGATAGATTTGTGAGGTGATTTTCTGGCAATGAACTCACAGTAGCCGTCCTCCTTGGCACGGCAGCGCCGCTCTTCGGCGAGAAAGGAAAAACAACCGTCAGGGTACTCGCCGCCATAGATCAGGTCCATGAAGGCCCCTGTGACACCGCGCAGCATGTAGCATTTTCCGGCGGTGGAATAGCCGTATTCGCGGATGTAGCCCCGGGCTTCGTAGGAATCGTTGACCCGGATGACGAGCTTTTCCTCCGGGACCAGTTCCACCACGTGGAGATCGCCCCATCCGAATGCAACGGCCACGGCGGTGAATCCGTGGATCTGGTCCTCCCTGGACTCCAGCATGGGGACCACGATTTCGTCCCATTCCCAGGAATTGCGGATCCCCTGGAAAGTGGCGTAGCCGCACTCCTGGGCGGCGGCCACCAGCAGTGCGCGGGCTTTTTCCTCCTGGCCCAGATCGCACATCCTCTTTTCGAATTCGAAGTTGATTCGATTGTAGTAAATCGTGGACAGGATGGACAGGTACACACCAAACAGGGGGATGATCCCCTTGGCTTCCCGGATGCGGCTGCCCTCCATGACCGCGTGAATGATCTTGTTGCCGTCGATAGCCACCTACCGGACTCCTATCTCAAAAACACATTCGCGATCGCGTTTCATCTTGCAGCTGGACTCGCGCACGTCGTAGTATCCCGTGGGCTTGCCGAAAAGGGCCGACATGACGCCGCCGATCCATCCCCGGGAAAAATGGCAGCCGGCCGTTTCGCGCCTTCCGTGTTTGGCCAGCCAACCGGTGACGTGGTGGCTAGCCGGGCTGGAGAGGATGCCCCCGTCGGGACCGATCTGCCGGAAGTGAAGGATCCCCAGCCCGCAGTTCTGGTACATGATGGCCACCATCTCCAGTTTGGATTTGAGCGTTTTGATCTGGTCGTAGCGGGCGAACAGGTATTCGAAATTGTGGAAGCTGGCCTTCTCGGCCGCGTCGTAGAGCAGCGCAACGCCCGCCTCTCCCAGCGCTTCTTCGAGCATTTTCTGCAGGTTGATATTGTAGTGGTGGCAGTGCATGGCAAAGGTCTGCCCGGAAAAGACCAGGCGATGCCCGTCCCTGTCGAGTTCTTCCTGCCAGTTGAACGGTTTCATTTTCTTCTCCGACGACAGCGTCCGTTTCCCCGAGTCGGCCTCCGGAGGCGCGCCCGCCGCTGTTCGGCGGAAGCGGGCTCCCGTTGGAATGCGGCGCCGCGGCCGGGTTGCCGGGTTTTGCGGAGACGGGCGGATTGACACGGCCCGGGGCCGCTGTTATGGTTTTCGGCAAATGGCGGAAGGAGCACCTGCGGGCAGCCACCGGCTGCACCCATTTGGGAGGTGAAATCCATGAGTGATGCCGCGGACACCCCTATCGCCGCGAAAGCCGGGGTGGTCTTGCTTTCCGGTTTCCTGGGAGCTGGGAAAACCACGCTTCTCCAGCGGATCCTCTCCTGGCAGACCGATCTGTCGGACACCGTGGTGGTGGTCAACGAGTTTGGCGATGCAGGCATCGACGGCGCTCTGTTGAAAGAAAGCGGTTCGGACATCGTCGAGCTCTCCAGTGGCTGTATCTGTTGTACACTAAGCGGGGATTTTACGCAATCCCTCGAGCGGGTCTGGCGGCGGTTTCAGCCGCGCCGGGTGTTTATCGAAGCCTCCGGCGTGGCAGACCCCGCCCTCATCCGCTCGGTATTCGACGATGCCGCCATCGGGCGCCACATGCAGCTCGGCCAGATCGTGACCGTTCTGGATGCCGATTTCTGGCAGGCCCGTGAGGTTTTCGGGCCGCTGTTCTTCAGCCAGCTCGAAACGGCCGACCTCATTTTGCTAAACAAGATCGACCTGGTGGAAAAGGACCGGGTCCCCGCCTTTCTGGCGCAGCTTCACGAAACCTTCCCGCAGGCCCGCGTGGTGCCGACCGTTCACTGCCGCATCGATCCGCAAGTCCTGTGGGATGCCGGCAGCGCCGACGTCCGTTCTCCGAAGCCCCGCCTGTTTGCACGGATGTTCAAGACACCCGACACCTCCGGGCCGCAACCTGTGCCGGCCCGCGGTGATGATTTCATATCGTTCACATTCGAGACGCCCCACCCCCTGGATGAGGCTGCCTTCGAGCGCTTCATGCAGGAACTGCCGTGGGAAGTGTTCCGCATAAAGGGCCCGCTGCGCTTCCGGGACAGGACCGTGATGCTCAATCATGTGGGCGGCAGGAGCGATTTTCTGCCCTGGGAAGCGGTCGGCGAAACCCGTCTGGTTTTCATCGCCTGGGGCGTCGACCCCGATGAGATCCTGCAGCGCCTGAAGGCCTGCGTTGTTAGCGGCTGATGTCGGCACCCTGCCGCAGGCCCCCCCATGGCCCGGGCCAGCGGTTTGCCCGAATCTAGCAGCACTTGTAGAGGCGCAGCAGGCGTTCGTCCATGACGAAGTAGAATTTCATGAAGGAAGATCCGTCGAAACGTGTGCGAACGCCGTGGAGGGTGTTGGCCAGGTCGATGGTGCTGCGCAGGTGGGTAATCATGATGAGCTGTTTTTCGCCGCCCACGTCCTTGAGAAAAGCCTGCATGGATTTGTGGTTGATGTAATCCAGCGCCGGCTCCACCTCGTCAAGCAGGTAAAAGGGGCTTTGCAGCCGGCTGAAAAGCGCCAGTTTCAGTGCCAGGCTGGTGACCGATTTTTCGCCGCCGGACAGCTGATGGACACGGCGCACCCGGTTGCCGGGCAGGGTGGTTTGAATGTCGAAGCGCCGTCCGCCGTTTTCGCCGTGAAGGTCGAAGCGAACTTCGGCCAGGGGCATCAGGTAGGACATGTAGCGCCGGAAAAGGGGGAAAACTTCTTCCATGAGGCACCCCTCGGGGGCCGGCCCCGCGGTTTCGCCCAGAAGCTCCCGAATCATCTCGAAACGTGCCCCGGGATCGGAGAGCAGGATGTCGTTGATGTGCTCTTGGCGAATGATGGTCTGCAGGGCCTGACCCAGGCCCAGTTCCGCCAGGCGTCGGCGCAAGGCCGCGCGGTCGAGGGGTTTCCCCTGGAAGACGAATCGGTTCGTGCCCTGCCGGTCCATCTCGCGGGTGATCTGAAATACCGGGGCCTCCCGGCGGTCTTCGGATTTGAAGTTGAGTTCCACCCGGATGACCTCGGCCGGCGGGTAGGCGTCGCTGCCCGCAAAGAACAGCTCGCGGGGCTCATAACAGCGGATGCGCTCCAGGTCGTCTTCCCCGAGGGCCCAGACGATGGCATCCAGGATGTTGGACTTGCCAACGCCGTTGTTGCCGATGATGACACCGATGCCGGGCTGAAAGGCCATCTCGGTTTTTTCGGAAAAAGACTTGAATCCTTCGATGTTGACATCCTCGAGAAACATGTCACTCCTTCGCATTTTTTTCCCGGTGGCGTCGTCGAATTTCGGCGATGAGTTCCTCCTGCATGGGGATCAGGGCTTCGTACACCAGGTCCCCGTCCAGGGCCACGGAGGGCAGTGACCGGGCCTTCAGCTCGCGGAAACGCTGGACCCCCTCGCGGGTTCGCATGTCCCATTCATGGACATCGATGAGCTGCTGTATGTCTTTCGGTAACACCTTTACCGATTCTGCCATGTAGACACACGCCACTCACTGGTTGAAATCGGTGAGCAGCACATCCACCACCACGGGCTCGTCCATGGTCGGCTCCTTTCTGTTCAATCTGCGTTTTCGACGGAGAAGTCGATTTTGTCGCCGGCCGCCCGGAGAAGGCCCCAGGCGGTCCGCCCCCCGTCGAGGGCGGGGCCTGTGCCGATAAAGTGCCGCCCGCCGACCTGCCGGTGGATCCACTGGCGGCTCTGGCTGAACACGATGACATCGGCCTCGAATTGGGGCGTCATGGCCGCAAGAGCCGGCAGGACGTTTTCATCGCGCATGAAATCCGTCAGTCCGCATACCATGTTCATTTCCAGGGCGAAAGGTTCGAAGTCGGAGTAGCCCGGCAATTGCTGGAGATACGCCCCAAAAAAGGCGACACCGCATCGGTCCCCGATCGTGAAGCGAAGCACTTGGGGCATCTGGGCCAGCCGGTCGCGGTCCCGGGGCGGCATGCTCGGCTGGGCCCCGTTGCCCGCCTGACAGGCACAGCGCCAGTCCCGTTCCCCCAGAACGGCGAAGATGCCGTGCCGGTGAATCGTTCTGACGAGTTCCCGGCAGGACGATCTGCCGTCGGTGAGATTGCCGAGGCAATACAGCGCTTGCACGCCCCTGCGACCGGCGGCCGCAATGATTCTTTCCAGGGCGGCGATGTCCCCGCCGAGTTCACCGATCAGGGCTACGGCGCTGCGGGGCGCCTCGTCGCATGCCAGGCGAAAGGAGTCCGCCGGCGCGAGCCCGCCGTCCATGGCCCGGGTGAGCGCCTCGGAGAGTTGGCGGGGACAGGAGGTGCCGTCGCGGCATTCGATGCCGTCGAGCAGCGGCAGAATATCCCGGACGGGGCGGCCGCGGATCAAGCGGCAGACCAGTTCGGCGTTTCCGGGGCACCCGCCGCCTACGAACCGTACGGCGTGCAGACAGCTTCCCTCGATGCTGAAGTGGATTTCCGGGGGGCACACGCCCCGGGTCCGGTAGATGAAACGTTTCCTCTCTTGCTGGGCCATGTGCATCCCCCGACCACGAAATCGGTGATGACGGCGGCTGCCGTCCTCCGTCGGCCCCCTGTTTTAGGTCCGGCCAGTACAATATAACAAACAGCCGTCCGGTTGAATCGTCCCGGGGTTGATTTTTCGTCCGGATGGGGATGGTTTTGGCAAGAGGGAGATGATTAGAACTCGATGCCCTTCTGGGCCTTGATGTGTTTCTGGAAAGGATGCTTGACTTCCCGCATTTCCGTCACCAGGTCGGCCATGGCTACGACTTTTTCATGGGCATTGCGGCCGGTGAGCACCACGTGGGTGTTCTCCGGCCGGGAAGCCAGTGCCGACAGGACGTCTTCGATTTCCAGCAACCCGAATGAAACCGCCACGTTGATTTCGTCCAGGATGATCATGTCGTATTCATTGGCGGCCAGTGCCTCGCGAAACAGATCCAGTCCCCTGTAAGCCTTGGCGATATCCAGTGTTTCACAGGCCCGGCTGTGTACAAACCCCGCTCTTCCCAGCTGGCGGATAGTAATGGGCAGTGCCGTTTTCTGAAGCGCCTTGTATTCGCCGACATTCTTTTGGCCTTTCATGAACTGCAGGATGAGAACCCGCAATCCCTGTCCGGCCGCCCGCAGTGCCAGACCAAGCGCGGCCGTGGTTTTTCCCTTTCCGTTTCCGGTATTTACGATGATGAGTCCTTTTGCGGTCGTGTTGCCCATTGAAAGTATACCCCTTTGCGGATTCTGTACATTTCTGATCGCCGATCCCCGGACTTTGAAAAACAAACTTTATTAACCGTGCGGCAATGTGTCAAGGCGCGCGCGGAAGATGATTCGGTTTCTCTTTTCAGGGGGGAATGCCCCCCGGTGTCGGGGATACGCTCGGCCTTGGACGGGGGGGATGCGCAAACGGATTCTTGACATTTTCCATTGGGCGTGACGATAGATAGGCAGACCGCCATCAAATGCAAGGAGAAAAACCATGCCGGTTGTTGAAAAGTTTCTGGGTCGGCGGGTCGAGATTCCCGAAGACCGACGCTACTTTGCAAAAGAGGGGTTGTGGGCAAAGCCGGAGGGACCCGATGTGCTTTTTGGCTTGACGGAACCTTTTCTTGTCCTGGCCGGTGGGTTCAGCGAGGCGGAGTGGCTTTTTGAGGACGGCCGGACGGTGGGGCGCGGCACCGCCGTGATGTTCGCCATCACGGGGAAGATTCTCTACATCGAGACGCCTCGTGCAGGAACCGTTTTTTTCAATGACGAGGCCAAACGGCATCCACAGCACGTTGTTGCGGATCCCTATGGCCGGGGCTGGCTTTTCAAGGTCGTTTCCCCGGACGGGGATCAGGGGGCGCCGAAATCCCTGGACGCTTTCCAGTATCTTGAATACCTCCGGGACTCGGAGGGGTTCAAGAATCCCGAGGGGTTGAAGGGCGGCGTTTCGGGAATCTGCAAGGCCGTTTATTCCGGCATCCGGGAACAGAAGATTTCCTGAAAAAGATCCCACAGGATACGGCGGTGGGTCGTTTCCTGTGGGAGGTGTTGTGTCGACGGGTGACTGTTTCCTACCAGGCGCAGTAGGCGCCGCCGTGCCCGGATCCGTGGCCGTAGCCGCCGGCGAAACCGCGTCCGGTCCGGGGATCGATTTTACGCATTTTGACCATGTGGTCGATGCGCTTCTGGTCGAGCTGGGCGCGCAGCTCCGAAATCTCTTTCTGCAGTTCGGCCGCTTTGGCGGAGTCCGGATCAGGTTTGGCCAGCTCGCTTCGCAGCGCCAGGTTCTTGGCGTAGAGGTCCTGGCGGATAGACTCGGTTTCTTTAAAGAAAGCGCTGCGGGCCTCGTCCAGGGCCTTGATCTGGTCCGGCGTCAGGTTGCTGCGATAGCCGGGGCCGTAGGTGCCCTGCCAGTTGGAGCCGTTGCCGTTCCACCCGGGGCAGCCATATCCCATGGCGCTGCCGTGCATTCCCATGCGATGGCCGTAGCCCATACCCCAGTCGGCGAAAGCGTAAGTGCCGAATGCGACGATGGCCAGTACACTCAGGATCACGATGACACTGGTTTTTCTCTTGCTTGCCTGCATGTTGAACCCTCCTTTGAACGGTTGTGTGTGGAAAGTGGTTTTTGAAACCATCGGTTTTCCCGGTATTTCAGCATTGAATTCAGCAACAGGTGTGCCAATGCGCCGGGGAACGCCCCTAATTTTTATAACTTCCTGAATTAAAGCAAAAAAGAAACTTTTGTCGGGCATGGCCACGTGCATGCCGACATGGGTACGAATTACGCACATGCGTGTCGGAAGTCTTGCCAGGGTGGGTAAAACAGGGACAGTTGGGCGGTGGGTGTGCCGGTGGTCGGCCGGTTTTTACGATACGCCGTAGCTGCGCAGCTTCTTGTGCAGGGTCTTGCGGTTGATGCCCAGGCGGCGGGCGGCCTCGCTCTTGTTGCCGCCGGCGGCCTCCAGGGCGGCCAGGATGGCTTCCTTTTCGACTTCATCCAGGGAGCGCAGCGGTTTCGTGGAAGGTGCCCCGCGGATCTCGCCCGGTGTATCGGGCGCCCCCTGGTAGGGACGGGTGACGCTAAGGGGCAGTTCCTTTTCGCTGATCAGGTCGCCGGTGAGCAGGATGACGGCGCGCTCCACGGCGTTTTCCAGTTCACGCACGTTGCCGGGCCAGTTGTATTTGAGCAGCATGTCCATGGCCAGCGGTGTGAAACCCCGCACGGCCTTGCGGTTCTTGCGGGAGTACTGCCGCAAGAAGTGCTGGGCCAGCAGGGGGATGTCGTCGACGCGCTCGCGCAGCGGCGGCATGTGCAGGGCGACCACGTTGAGCCGGTAGTACAGGTCTTCCCGGAAGCGCCCGTCGGCCACGGCTTTTTCCAGGTCGCGGTTGGTGGCCGCCAGGATGCGTACGTCGACCTTCAGGGGGTTGTCGCCGCCCACGCGCTGGATTTCCCTTTCCTGAATGACGCGCAGCAGTTTGGCCTGCATGACGGGGCTGGTTTCCCCGATTTCGTCCAGGAAGATGGTACCGCCGTCGGCCTGCATGAAACGCCCCTCCCGGCGCCGGTCCGCGCCCGTGAATGCGCCCCGTTCGTGGCCGAACAGCTCCGACTCGAGCAGCGTGTCCGTCAGGGCGGCGCAGTTGACCACCACCAGGGCCTTGTCGCGGCGTTCGCTGTTGTAGTGGATCGCCCGGGCGATCAGTTCTTTGCCCGTACCGCTCTCGCCGGTGATCAGCACGGTGGCCTCCGAGGCCGCGATCATGGCGGTCATCTCCAGCAGCGCCTTCATGGCGGGACTCTTGCCGATGATGCTGCGCATGTCGAAACCCGACCGGAGCTGCTGCTTCAGGGCGCGGTTTTCCTCCTTGAGTTCGGTGTGCTCCAGCGCGCGCTCGATGGTCAGCTTGAGGACCTCGAAGTCAAGCGGCTTGGTCAGGTAGTCGTAGGCCCCGGATTTGAGCGCCTCCACCGCCGATTCCACCGAGGAGTAAGCCGTCATGATCAGGATAGGAATGGCGGGGTTATAAGCCTTGATGCGCTGCAGGGCTTCAATACCGGACATGGCGGCCATACGCACGTCCATCAGAATCAGGTCGTAGGGCCCCTGGCGCACTTTCTCCACGGCGACGCCGCCGTCATCGGCGGTATCGACGCGGTATCCCCAGCTGCGCACGATGGTCTGCAGGGTGGTCCGATGTCCGGGGTCGTCGTCCACGACCAGGATGGCTGCGTTGTTCGGTGCCTTCATGGGTTGCTCTTCTCTCCTTGCGGCGGCTGCGGCGGAAGATAGACGGTGAACCGGGTGCCGCCGCGGGGGGCGTCCTCGATGCTGATGGTTCCGCCGTGGGCCTCGATGATCTTGTACACGATGGCCAGCCCCAGGCCCGTGCCGGTGGTCTTGGTGGTGAAGTAGGGGTCGAAGATCTTGGAACGGTTTTCCTCGGGGATGCCCATGCCGGTGTCCGTGACCGATATCTGTACACCGCCGTCCGCAGCGGCCTGCGCTGCCACCGTCAACCGGCCGCCGTCGGCCATGGCCTCGATGGCGTTGAGGTAGAGGTTGAGCAGGCACTGTGAAAAGCGGTCCGGATCCAGGGAAAGCGGCGGCAGATCTTCGGCAATGGAAAGCCGTATCCCGATGCCGTGCATTCCGGCATCCTGCTGCACCAGGCGTACGGAGTGGCGCAGTACGTCCGCGAGGTCCGTCCGGCGGCGGCTGAGCTCCGAAGGGCGCGCGAAGTCCAGCAGTTCGCTGACCACCCGGTTGAGCCGCTCCACCTCCCGCACCATGACCTCGGCGGCCTCGCGGTCGCTGCTGCCCGCCGCGAATTTCTGGCCGAAATAGCTGGCCAGCCCCTTGATGGAACTGAGCGGGTTGCGGATTTCGTGGGCCACACCGGCCGACAGGCTGCCCAGGGCGGCCAGCTTTTCCTTTTGCCGGATCTCATCCTGCAGCCGTTTGACTTCCCCGAGGTCGCGGAGGATGAGGATGTGCCCCACGAAATGGCCGGCTTCGCTGACGATGCGCGAGGCCGAGACGCTGAGGGGCACCCGGCGGTCATCGGCAAAACGGCACTCGACTTCTCGTTCGAGCACGGTGTCGCCGCTGTCGGCCGCCGCGATCAGGCGGCACAGGACCTCGGGAAGCACTTCTTCGGGCCGGCGCCCGCGAATGCTTTCGGCGTCAAACCCGCCGATATTTCCGGCGGCGGCATTGACGAAGGCGATGCGCCCCTGGCGGTCGGTGGCGATGAGGCCCACCGGCAGGGAAGTGACCACCTCGTCGGCAAAGGCGCTGGTGTCCTGAAGCTGGCGCTTGGTGGCGCGGTAGCTCTGGGCCCAGAAAAGCGCCATGAAACCGCCCACGCCCAGCAGCAGCAGCACGGCCGAAACGACCAGGGTATTGCGGATATCTTCACGACGGGCGGACTCGAACGGCGTGGGATCAAGGCCCACCAGGATAATTTGCCGCTTGGCGCGGCGGTCGGGTCCGAAGCACCAGTCGTTTTCGGGCAGGTGGCCCATGCCGCGGCGCTTCATCCTATCGGACATGCGCTGATGCCAGCGTTGCGCGTCTTTCGGGAAGGGCCGGAAAAAACGGTAGACTTCGAAGGCTCTGCGCCCGTCGGGCAGCACGACCATGTGCCAGCGGGGGCTGGCCCCCGGCGCCAGCCGCTGCAGGGAGAAGCCGGGCCGCAACAGGCGGCCGACTTTCTGCGGGTCGCTGTGCGCCAGCACCCTGCCGCTGGAATCGACAACGCTCAGGTACAGCACGTGGGGCAGGCGGCCGGTCTCTTCCAGCAGCGACTGGACCTGTTTGCCGCCCCACATCATGCCCATCATGCCCGTGCGTGCGCCGGCTTCCACCGCACGGATCAGGGCGGCGCCCTTTTCACTGAGGATCTGGGACTGATAGCGCTTTTCCTGGTGATAGTTGCGCACCGACAGCACGGCCACGATGAGCAGCAGCAGTGCAACGGCCGCCAGGATCAGCCAGATGGAAACCGGCTGGCGGGGTATGTTTCTCTGGACGGAATTCGTCGTCATGAAAGAGGCCGCATACGGGCACGATTCCGTGCGCCGCCGAAGCAATCCTGTTCTTTTGGAACCCGGACGCCCGCTGCGCTGCAAACGATCGGCCGGGAGCCGTCAACGATGGTTGGCTTTGGCCAGGCCCGCGGAATAATACTGTTGATTTCAGGACCGTGACACGCAGCGAGAGCTGAATTACAGGCGGATGATACGCGATGGTGGGTATTTTGTAAACGCATATTCGGGTGCGCACGCGTTTTGTGGGTAAAAATATCCCATTTGCGGGCAACCGGTCGTGCCTGGCTTCCGGCCACCTGCGCCTCGTCCCCAAGGCCGTCACGTCCCACCGCAATGCACGGATGCGCAAGCGGGCCATACACGACATCGCAGGCCTGACGCGCTACGCGCTGTAAAAGGGGCCGATTACCGTCGACAACGGAAAAAAATAGCCGCCCGCGGTCAGCGGCGCATTCCCCGCGGGGCGGGTGTTCGGCCGGCATCGGCAGGGCGTTTGCCGTCACCCTTTCGGCCTTCCGCCTCTTGCCGGCGTCGGCCCCTGTGCCTGGTTGACGGACTGCCCCGCCAGGATGCGCGCCATGAGCGACCCGATGTCCCGCGGGGGTGCGTCGCGCGTGTAGAGCTGGGCCAGCATGTCGTCGAAGGCGCGGGCCGGCGGGGAGAGCGGTTGATCCCTGAGCCGTGCCAGGCTCACGTCCAGCAGGGGCGGGTTTCCGGAGAGGCTCGCGGTGGCCAGCTGTCCCCTGTCCAGTTCCAGCGCCACGCAGGCGCGCACCAGTATGGAAACCCCCTCGCCGCGGCTCACCAGCTGCTTGATGAACTCGTTGTTGCCGGTTTCCATCAATACGTTGGGGCTGAAACCGTGGCGCCGAAACAGGTCGTTGACCACCTTGCGGGTGCCGGAGCCAGTCTCTTTCATGATGAAAGGTTCGCCGGCCAGCTCGCGGAAGGCGACCGCGCGGCCGCCGGCCAGCCGGTGGCCCGGCGGCAGGATGACCACCAACTCCTCCCGGCTGAAGGGAACGAAAGCGATGCGCGGGTCTTCCGATGCCTGGGCCACCACCGCCACTTCGTTTTCAAATTCCAGCAGGCTGTGGATCATGTCCAGGGAACTGCCCTCGTCCAGGGTGATCTTGATGTGCGGATAGCTCTGGTGGAAGCTGCTGATCAGCGACGGCATGAAGTAGCGGGCGTAGGTCTTGGTGGTGCCCACCCGCAGGACTCCCCTCTTGAGCGCACGCATCTCCTCGATGGCGTTTTCAATCTTCTGCTCGATTTCAAACAGCTGCACGGCGTATTCGTAGACCGTGCGCCCCTCGCTGGTCAGGTGCATGCGCCGGCCCCGCTTGCGGAAGAATTTGAGTTCCGTGCCGGCCTCGAAGGCCTTGATCTGGGCGGTGACCGCCGGCTGGGTGATGCACAGATCTCGGGCGGCGCGGGTGACGTTCAGCCGCCGGGCGGTGTGGTAAAAGGCGCGCAGCTGGTTGAGGTTGAGCATGGCCCTTCTCCTGGCAGGGGGCTTCGGCCGAGCCGGAAAACACGGTGAATCCGGGATGTTTCTGCCGGTGCAGCGGCCCGGTTGGCTAACTTTTGGTTATGGCATCGAACAAACTATCAGATTTTCTGATGGATACCATAAATTTAATTAAATTGACAGCGTCGGGTTGAATATTTCATACAAAATAAACCATTTTCACTGCGGTTCCCCCATTTTCCCGCCAAACTGACAGGAGGAGGTAGACTATGGCCGACAACAAGTTCCTCAGTCCCCACGAAGTAGAGACCATTCCCGGCACCGAAGGCTGGGAGCGCATGTACCCCTACCACTACCGCTTCAGCACCGACGACCCCGAACGGCGCAAGTACGAAGAGAACATGTTCTGGTTCAACGACGCCCTGCACTACCCGGAACCCATGTATCCCTTTGACATCATATGGGACGAGGCCTGGTTCCTTGCCCTTTCGCAGTACAACACGCGCATCTTTATGGTTCCCCCCGCCCTAGGCGTCGACCACCGCATCATCAACGGCAATGTCTACATCACGCCGGTCCCGGTGACCGACCCCAAGGAAGTGGAAAACCGCATCCCGCTGTTCATGGAGCGCGCCGGCTATTACTACCAGAACTGGGACAAGCTCACCGGGCAGTGGGAAGAGAAGATGAAAAAGATCATCTCCGAGCTCAAACAGATCGAGATCAAGCCCCTGCCGGAGATAGAGGACATGTCGGTGGTCACTGAGGGCGCGGGCACCTCCAGCGGATATCATCTGCTGAAAGACTACGACCGGCTCATCGACCTGGGCATCCTGTGCTGGCAGTACCACTTCGAATTCCTGAACCTTGGCTACGCCGCCTACGTTACCTTCGTGGATTTCTGTACCAAGGCCTTCCCGGACATTCCCCTGCAGCGCATCACCCAGATGGTGGGCGGCATCGATGTCATCATGTACCAGCCCGACGAGGAGCTGAAAAAACTGGCCAAGCTGGCCATCGAGCTGAAAGTGGATGGTGAAATCGGCACCGACGCCGATATCGACGAAGTGGTCCGTCGCCTGAGCAAGTCGGAAAACGGGCGCAAGTGGCTGGAGGCTTGGGACAACGCCAAGGACCCCTGGTTCTACGTCTCCACCGGCACCGGCTGGTATCACCATGACCTGAGCTGGAACGACGACCTGAACGTACCCCTGAACTCCATGCGCATTTACATCGAAAAGCTCCAGCAGGGCCTGTCCATCGACCGCCCGCTGGAGCGCATCCAGGCCGAGCGCGAGGAGATCACCCGCGAGTACCGGGCGCTGCTCAAGACCGACGAAGACCGCCAGACCTTCGATCAGCTGCAGGGCACCGCCAAGCTGGTCTTTCCGTACGTGGAGAACCACCTTTTTTACGTGGAGCACTGGTTTCACTCCATCTTCTGGAACAAGATGCGTGACGTGGCCCGTATCATGAAAGACCACGGCTTTATCGCGGAGGTGGAGGACATCTGGTTCCTTAACCGCAGCGAGATCAAGGACGCCCTGTGGGACCTGGTGACCAGTTGGGCCACCGGCACCAAGGGCTACGGGCCGCTGCACTGGCCACCCGAGATCGCCTGGCGCAAGGGTGTCTACGAGAAATTCAAGCAGTGGACTCCCCCGCCGGCCGTGGGAACGCCGCCCGAGACCATCGCCGAGCCGTTCACCATCGTGCTTTGGGGCATCACCAACGAGTCCATGGCGGCCTGGGCCAAGCTGCGCGAGATCGGCGACCCGGACAAGGTCACCGAGCTCACCGGCTTCGCCGGTTCGCCGGGCGTGGCGGAGGGCGTGGCGCGCGTGTGCCGTTCGGTGGACGACATCAACAAGCTGGCCGACGGCGAGATCCTGGTGGCGCCCACTACCTCTCCCTCCTGGGCGCCGGCCTTTCAGAAGATCAAGGCCTGCGTCACAGACGTGGGCGGTATCATGTGCCATGCGGCCATCGTTTGCCGCGAGTACGGCATGCCCGCCGTAGTGGGCACCGGCCAGGCCACCACCATTCTGCAGACCGGCATGAAGATCCGCGTGGACGGCGACACTGGAAAGATCACGCTCCTGGACCGGGTATAGCGAGGAGGCATCGTGAAAGATCGCAAGCAATACGTACGCTGGTTCCAGGAGTGCGACCTTGAGTCCATCCCCCTGGTAGGGGGCAAGAACGCCAGCCTGGGCGAACTGCTCAAAGCCGGCATCCCCGTACCGCCCGGTTTCGCGGTGACCACGGAGGCCTACCAGCGGTTCCTGGATGAGGGCGGTATCCGGCAGGAGATCATCCGCATCGCCGGCACGGTGCGCCCCGATGACACCGACACCGGCGAGGAGGCCAGCCGGCGCATCCGTGCCCTCATCGAGTCCACGCCTGTCAGCTTAGACATCGAGGACTACATCGGCGAGTTCTACCGGCGGCTGTCCAAGCGCAGCCGGGTGCCGGCGGTGCCGGCCGCGGTGCGCTCCAGCGCCACGGCCGAGGACCTGCCCGGCGCCAGCTTCGCCGGTCAGCAGGACACCTTTCTGTGGATCCGCGGCATGGACGACATCCTGGCCCATGTGCGCAGATGCTGGTCGAGCCTGTTCACGCCGCGGGCCATGGCCTACCGGGCCAAGATGGGTTTCGACCACGAAAAGGTGGCCATTTCGGTGGGCATCCAGAAAATGGTCAACTCCTGGACCGCGGGTGTCATGTTCACCTTGAACCCGTCCAGCGGCGATACCTCCACCATCGTCATCGATGCCAACTGGGGCTTCGGCGAGAGCGTGGTTTCCGGCGAGTGCACGCCGGATCACTTCGTGGTCGACAAGGTGACCATGGAAATTACCAAACGCACCATCTCGGCCAAGGAGTGCCTGTACACCGTCAACCCCGAAACCCATGCCGTGGAGCGCCACGAGATCCCCGAGGAGCGGCGCACCAACCAGTGCATCATCGACGATGACGTGGTCGCGCTGGCGCGCATCGGCAAGCTTATTGAGAAGCACTACGGCAAGCCCATGGACATCGAGTGGGCCATTGACAAGGATCTGCCGGCCGCCGGCCGGGTGATGATCCTTCAGAGCCGTCCGGAGACCGTGTGGAGCACCAAAAAGGTCGAGCCGGTGTGCAAGCCGCGCAAATCGGCCCTGGAGCACATCGTGGCGGGCCTGGTGGCCGGCAAGAAGATTACCTGAACCTCCAAACCTGACATCTGATACCTTAAATAACGAAAGGAGCCACTACATGAAGGACATGCGGGATTTTGTGGCGGTCTGCGAAGAGAAGGGACTGCTGAAACGGATCAAGGCCGAGGTGGATTGGAACCTGGAGCTTTCCCACATCGCCAAGCTCAATGAGGAGCAGAGCGGTCCGGCGCTGCTGTTTGAAAACGTCAAGGGCTATGACACTCCGGTGATCACCAGTGTGTGCACCACGGTCGAACGGCTGGCGGTGATCATGGGCCAGCCCGAGGACTCCAGCCTGGGAGACCTTTACGAGGCCTGGGCCAAGCTGGGCGAGAACCTGCTGCCGCCCAAGGAGATCGATCCCGCCGACGCCCCCTGCAAGCAGAACAAGATGATGGGCGACGAGGTGGACCTGTTCAAGTTTCCGGTTCCCAAGTACTACCCCATGGACGGCGGGCGTTTCTACGGCACGGCCCACTTCATTATCACCAAAGACCCTGACAGCGGCTGGATCAACCTGGGCACCTACCGTAGCCAGCTGCTGGGCAAGGACAAGATCGGCACCCAGTTCATCAAAGGCAAGCACGCCGACATCATGCTCAAGAAGTACCAGGCCATGGGCAAGCCCATGCCGGTGGCCTCCATCGTGGGTTGCGACCCGCTGCTGTTCATCCTGGGAGCGGCGCGGGTATCGGCCTTCGTTTCCGAGTACGACGTGGCCGGCGCCTTGCGCGGAGAACCTGTGGAGGTGGTGCGCGGCGAGACCGTAGACCTGCCGATTCCGGCCCACGCCGAGATCGTGGTGGAGGGCGAGGTGGACGCCGAGAAGTTCATGGACGAGGGCCCCTTCGGCGAGTACACCGGCTACTACTCGGGCGTGGGTACCGATCCGCGCAATTTTATCGACGTAAAATGCGTGACCTACCGCGACAACCCCATCTTCTGGGGCACCACCGTGGGCCGCGCCGTGACCGACACCCACATGACCATGGCGCTTTCCTACGGCGCCAACCTGTGGCAGCAGCTGCTGGCCATGAAGATCCCGGGCTTGAAGGGCGTCTACTGCCCGCCCGAGGGCTCGGGTCGTTTTCTGGCCATCATCTCGGTCAAGCAGATGTACCCCGGTCACGTGGACCAGGTGCTCACGGCCGCCATCTCCACCGAGATGGGCGCTTACGGGCTCAAGACAGTTATCGTGGTGGACGACGACATCGACCCCTGGGACATCCCGCGGGTGATGTACGCCCTGAGCTTCCGCTTCCAGCCCAATCGCTGCCAGATCATCAAGCGCGGCCGCTCCACGCCGCTGGACCCGTCGCTGCCCATCAACGCCCGCGAGATCACCGGGCGGCTGCTGATGGACGCGACCATTCCCTACGAATGGAAGGAAAAGCCGATTCCCATCGAACTGGACCCCGAGGTGGTAAAACGGGTCAAGTCGCGCTGGTCCGAGCTGGGATTGTAGCCGGCGGGGAAAGCAAAAGGGATAAATGCGACGAGGCACAAAGAAAGAAGCCGGGCGCCTTTGGCAGTAGGTCGCCAAAGGCGCGCCGGGCATGTTTCTCTGGCGCCCCGGATGTACATCGGAGCGAAGGCCAAAGACGCCCGGCGCGGGGTTGCGGGAACTTATCGGGAAAGGACTTGGCACAAAGCAATGGAGGGGGAGATTGCTTGATATCCTCTCCGGAAAATAATCCCACAGACGAAAAAGACGCTATGGAAAAGAAAAAGACGATACTGATCATCGCCAACCTGGACACCCGCGGCGCCGAGTTCAAGATGGTCAAGGAACTCATCGAGTCGCGGGGGCACGACGCCATCCTGCTGGATTTTTCCATGGAACAGGAGCCCTTCTTCGAAGGCGACATCACCTGCGAGGAGGTGGCCGAGGCCGGCGGCCTGAAGATCGACGAGGTGCGCCGACTCTACCGCCAGGAGCGCCAGAAGGCCACTGACAACCAGGTGCGCGGCGCCCGCAGGATCGTGCGTCGGCTCTTCGAGGAGGGCCGCATCCACGGCGTGCTGGGCGTGGGCGGGGGCACCTCCTCGCTGGTGTCCACCAGCATCATGCAGTCCATGCCCTTCGGCATGCCCAAGCTGATGGCCTCCTCCATGGCCGGACATCCCAAGTACGTGGGCAAGTACGTGGGCACCAAGGACATCACCATGTTAAACACGGTGGTGGACGTGGTGGAGCTCAACCCCATCTTAAAGACCCAGCTGATCAATGCCGTGGGGGCCATCTGCGGTATGGTGGAGATGTCGCCGGGCTGGAAAGTGCAGTTTGACAAACCCGTGGTGGCCATCACTTCCTTCGGTTTCGCCGAACGCGCCGTAGAGCCCGCCATCCACTACCTGCGCGACCGCGGCTACATCCCGGTGCCCTGCCATGCACAGGGGCGCGGTGACCGGGCCATGGATGAACTCATCCGTGACGGGTGGTTTTCGGGGGTCATCGACATCGTTTCCCGCGGCGTCGGCGAGACCCTGCTGGGGGGCAACTGCGCCGCCGGCGACGATCGCCTGCTGGCCGCCGCCGAGAGCGGCATTCCGCAGGTGGTGGCGCCCTCGGGGCTGGATATGCTCAGCGTTGGGGGCAATGCGACCCTGCTGGAGAAGTACAAGGACCGCCCCCAGGCGGTGATCGACAAGCTGCGCATCGAGGTGCGCACCAGCGCCGAGGAGGTGGCGCAGATGGCCCGCATCGTGGCTGAGCGCCTCAACCGCAGCCAGGCGCCCTGCGCCGTGCTGATTCCCCTCAAGGGCTGGAGCTCCCTGGACAAGGAGGGGCGGCCGCTCTACGACCCGGAGGCCGACCGGGTTTTTGCCGAGGTCCTGAAAAAAGAGCTCAAGGCAGGAATCCCGGTGGAGGAGGTCGATCTGCACCTCAACACACCGGAGTTCGGCCGAGAAGCCGTGGCGCTGTTTGACCGGCTTTACACGCAAATGAAGGAATCGTCGTCATGATCATCAGAAACTGGATGCGCAAGGATCCCGTCACCATTCACAGCGACATGCTGGCCAGCGAGGCGCTGGGTGTTTTCGAAAGCTGCGGACAGCCCTTCATCCCCGTGGTGGACGACGGCCGCCTGCGGGGCATCCTGGCCCGCCGCGACCTGCGCGAGGCGGCCTCCTGCGTGACGGCCGCCGAGAGCATCCATGAACTCAACTATTTCAACACCCGCCTGAAGGTCAAGGACCTGATGGTGCGCAAACCCGAGACCCTGTCGGTCAACGACACCGTGGAGACCGCCCTGGCCAAGGGCAGGAAGTTCGGACGCAGCTTCTTCCCCATTTTGGACGGCGACCAGCTTACGGGAACGGTGTCGTATCTGGACATCTTCGACTCGCTCTACCAGATCCTGGGCGAGGAGGACCTCGCCAGCTTGTCTCTGGAATGCGGACAGCAGGGCGGCGAGCGCATGGCCGCCGAAGTGGTGCGGGCGGTTGACGAAACCGGCGGGACCCTGTACAGCCTGTTCAGACTCAAGGATCCCGAAACCGGCGTCCGCCGCCTGATCGTGCGCTTCCGATCGGCAGACCCCGAAGCCGTGGTGGCCGCCATCCGGGAAAAAGGGTACCAGATCATCGAGCGTGTGGCCACCCAGTGAAGCAGGACACCTTTACCGTTGAGACACACACGGGAAACCGTGACCTGACGGCCGTCGTCCGGCGCATCGGCGACGACGTGCTGGTAGCCGTATGGGGCGGTGAACGGCCGCACATCGGTGCCGTGGCCGCGGCCCAGCCGCGGCCCAGCCTGAAGGATCCGGCCAGGCGGAGCGCGTCGGCCTCGGTGTTGTGCTACGTGGGACACAAGGAAGATCTGCTGGCCCGCGAGATCGCGCTGGCCGTGGCGTCCCGGGTCAATGCCGCCGCGGTGGTGACCGCCGGTATCCACTGGGACAACCTGGACCAGGACGGCATCGACCAGGTGGTGCGAAACAGCCGCCTGCTGCTGAATTCGATACTGGAACGACTGGCGGACGGGGATCACCCCGAAAGCCTCAGCGAGAAGTGAAAGGGAAGGGGATTTCATGCCCAGAAGAATCGTCATCGGCATCTCCGGCGCCAGCGGCGTGACATACGGGGTGCGCATTCTCCACCTGCTGCAGGAGAGCAACTACGAGACCCACCTGATCATCTCCAGGGCGGGCAAGCTGAACATTGAAATCGAGACGCCTTACACCGCCGGCCAGGTGGCCGCCATGGCCGACCGCGTCTACGACGACGCCGACATGGCCGCCGCGGTTTCCTCGGGTTCCTTCCTCACCGAGGGCATGATCGTGGCGCCGTGCACCATCAAGTCGCTGTCGGGCATCGCCAACTCCTACAACACCAACCTGCTGGTGCGGGCGGCCGACGTGACCCTCAAGGAGAAGCGCAAGCTGGTGTTGGTGGTGCGCGAGACCCCGCTGCACAAGGGGCACCTGCGCCTGATGAGCCTGGCGGCCGACATGGGCGCCCACATCCTGCCGCCGATCCCCTCTTTTTACCACCAGCCCAAGACCATCGGCGATATCGTGGACCAGACCATCGGCAAGATCTTCGACTACATGGGCATCCGGCACTCGCTTTTCCGGCGCTGGGGGGAGCAGCCGGAAGAAGACGAGCCGCGCAGTGCTATTGGTGCCGCCGTGGCCGGAAGCCACCGGGGAGGCGTACAATGATGGCAGACAGCCCCTACTGGAACCCCTATCTGGAAACCCTGCCGCGGGAGCGCCTGCGGGCCCTGCAGTTGGCCAAGTTCAAACGCATTTTTCAGTGGGCCTGGGAACACTCGCGGTTCCACCGCAGCCTCTACGACGCCGCCGGCATCGCTCCGGCGGACATCCGCACTTTCGAAGACATCCGGCGGGTGCCCAAGGTGGAAAAGTCCATGATGCGCGATATCCAGGGCAAGGACCCTTTCCCATACGGCGACGCCCTGTGCGTGCCGCTGGAGGAGGTTTCCGCTTTCCGCCAGACCAGCGGCACCACCGGCCGGCCGGTCTACCAACCCGACACCTGGCAGGACTGGGAGTGGTGGGCCGAGTGCTGGGCTTTCATTCTCTGGGCCCAGGGCTACCGTCCCGGGGACCGGGTGTTCATCCCCTTCGGCTACAATATTTTTGTAGCCTTCTGGGCCGGGCACTACGCCGCCGAGAAGCTCGGATGCGAGGTGGTGCCCGGCGGCGTGCTGGACACCCAGGCGCGCATCCTCAAGATCCAGGAACTGCGCGCCACGGCCATGATGGCCACCCCCACCTATGTGCTGGGCATGGCCGACACGGCCAAAAACAAAATGGGCATCGATCCCGCGGCGCTCACCATCGATAAGATCACCTGCGCAGGCGAACCGGGGGCCAGCATCCCCTCCACCAAGCGGCGCATGGAACAGGCCTGGAACGCCAAGGTCTACGATCACGCCGGGGCCACCGAGATCGGGGCCTGGTCCTTCGAGTGCCAGGCGCAGCCGGGCGGCATGCACGTCAACGAGGCCTTTTTCCTGGTGGAGATCGAGGACCTGCAGACCGGGGAGATCATCGAGGAGCCCGGACGCCGGGGAAAGATGGTAATCACCGCCCTGGACCGCCATGCCCAGCCCTGCGTGCGCTTCGATGCCAAGGACGTCATCGAGTGGGACGAGCGTATCTGTGAATGCGGCCGCACTTTTCGCCTGGTCAAGGGCGGTGTGGTGGGACGTGCCGATGACATCACCAAGGTCAAGGGCGTGCTGCTGGCGCCGGCAGCCATCGAAGAGGTTGTGCGCGGCATCGAGGGCTTGGGAGACGAGTACGAGGTTGTCGTGGACCGCCCCGGGGACATCGACCGCATCACCCTCAAGGTGGAGCTGATGCCCGGCGCCGAAAACCGCGTTGCAGAGATCGAGGCGCAGCTCAAGGACCAGCTGCGCCTCAAGACCAACCTGGGCTACAAGCTCGAGTTTCACGACTACGGCCGCCTGCCGCGTTACGAGGTCAAGGCCCGGCGGTTCAAGGACCTGAGAAAGCAGCATTGAAAGCAGGGGCCGTTGCCGGTTGCATGATGGCGTCGTGCGGCGGGCTTACCACGGACCACGGACAATCCGGGAGGATGACATGCAGGAGCTGAAGCAGCTCGAAGAGATCGACCGCGACATTCGACGGCTGAAGGAAATTGCCGGCCGGCTGAAAGCCGCCCAGCCGGAATTTCCGGCCCTGGTGCGCAACGCCGACCGCATCCTGGCTTCTACCAAGATGCTGGAACTCAACGTCTGCGATCTGCTGGATCTGGCCGCCGAATAGAAGGGCCTCTCCTGTCCGGGGGCCGGGGGCAATTTTCTAAAAAAAGCAGGGCCACCGGAGTGCACGGCGATTTTCCCGCTGCGCCTCCGATGGCCCTTTCGCTTTTTTGACGTGACGCTGCAGTGGGCCTAGAACCCGAAGCGCAGCCCGACGCCAAAGCGGCCGTACTTGCCGATGTCGTCAAACTCGTCGAAGGCCGAGCGGGCCTCGAAGTAGACGGAAGTGTTGAAGGCGTGGGGCTCGCCGTATACGCGCACCCCCACGTTAACGATCATGTCCGCCTGGCTGTCTTCGGCGTCCAGGTCCTGGTCGCCGTTGGTGATCCAGCCGCCCACGCCGATGCCGGCGAAGAAGCGTTGTGCGAAGTGATAGTTCGCAAGCGCATCGAAAGTGAAACCGCCGGCGCCGTCGTTGCCGGTCAGGGTCGGAAAGCCGCCAACCAGGCCCAGCAGCGAAAAGGACTCGTTGAGGTAGTACTCATAACCGACGCGCAGGGACAGGTAGTTTTGGGGATCGAACTGGCGGAAAAAGCCCACGTCGCCGATGAACTGGCCGCGGCGCACTACCGCCACCTGCTGCTCACACTGCGGCGAGGTGACCGAGGCCCCCTTGTTGTCTGTTACCGTGGCCACCACGCGGTAGTCGCCGCTGCCCGGTGCGGTCATCTGCTGTACGAAAGGCGGGGCGGCGACGGTCTTTTCTTCCACCGTGTTGCCGGACGGATCGATGAGCGCGAATTTCACCGAGGCGATGTTGCCGTCGGGGTCGGTGGAGCCGCTGGCATCGGCCGTGATCTGCTGGCCGCTGAATAGCCGTTGCGGTGTCACGCTGAGCGCGCACAGGGGGTCCTGGTTGGCCGGTGCCGGCGGCGGTGGCGGTGCCGCGGCTTTTTCAGGTGCCGGCGCGACGCCGACTTCCTTGAGCCCCAGATTGCCGCAACGCAGGGGCACCACGAACACGTACCGGCGACCGTCCATGTCGATATTGAACTGCAAGGCGTCGAAAGGCTCTTTGCCGTGCCAGGTGACGTCCTTTAGAACCCGGACCTTGCCGCCCTTTTTAAACAGCATCCAGCGCATGGTTTCGCCGTAGCCGAATTTGACGGCCGTGATGGCGGCCTGCGGGAACTGTTCCTGAAAAGCTTTGAAGAGCGCCGGCTCACCGGCCTTGGCGAAACCGTGGGACAGGTCCGCCTGGCGCTCGTCGACCATTTTCTGAAGGTCTGCTACCGAGGTCAGCGGCGGTTTGTAAAACGGGTGGCGTCCCAGCCTTTTCAGTGTCGTGGCCGCTCCAGCGGTGGCTCCCCCCACAACCAGCATGCCAATTATTAAAAACAGGGCGATTTTCGTCTTCATGCCTTCTCCTTTTGATCGATGTTGTGATTTCCGTACGATATCCTGACGCGGGAGTGCTTGCTTCCCGGTGTCGCTAGAGGCCCGGCAGGTGCTGCCACCGTAGCCTCAAAAGACCATGGGGGCATACCCCTCGGCGATGTATGCCGAAATGATGGAACCCACGTAGTCCACGTCCACGCCCAACTGCTCCAATTTGTCGCTGATGCCGTCGCGGTCCGCGAGGAATTTGCAGGCCGTGGGCTTCTGGTACTCCAGCAGCTGCGAGGCCGCCTCGGCCACCTGGGGGTCTTGCCCCAGCAGGTTTTCAAAGGGGCCGAAAAAAATAACCTTCAGGTCATCCACCCACTGGTTCTTGATGGCGTTAAATGCATACATGATGCCGGTCAGCGCCTTGTCTTTTTCCGCCGTCGATATGACCACCAGAACCTTGGCTTTCATGCTGTTGCGCCTCCGTTTAGCGGTGGAGCCTGTTTTGGGAAGATGCCGAAGACAGGACCATCAATTATGACCGGAAGATACATGAATCGTCCCCTGACATCAAGACCTCCGGCCATTTTTTTCTTTCTACGGCCGGAAAAGCGGGCCGACACGTCCTGCTATTTTCGGAAGTACATGCGGGCCAGGACCAGGGCAAAGGCGGGGGCGCCCACGGCGGTCAGCACCAGGAACCAGTTCAGGTGCCCGAACGCCGCCAGGATAACCACCAGGTAGATGAAATCGCGCCGCGAGAGGTAGTCGGCCATGCGTGCCGTGGCGGAGCGATCCCCGTCGGGGGCCAGGGAAGTATACAGGGGGCCGCCGCTTTTTCGGGCCCGCATGGTCTTGAGGTAGACCAGCGAGGCCGATGCAAAGGTGCCGGCGACGGCCAGGGCGGCCAGCAGAAGCGGCCAGAGACTGCCGGTGCCCCGCCACCACGCGTGGCCTATGGCGTAGAACACGGCGGCGTGCACCACGTTGTCTCCCCAGAAATCCAGGATACCTCCCAGTCGGCTCTCCATGAATTTAATGCGGGCGATTTCGCCGTCACACCCGTCCAGGATGGAGTGCGCCAGGAACAGCAGCGCCCCGACGGTTTGCCACCACCGGCCGCCCATGGCGATCAGCAGTGCTCCCGCCAGACCGATCAGGATACTGATGAGCGTTATCTGGTTGGGCGTCACACGGGTGTTGACCAGCCGCCTGGAGAGGGCCAGCGAAAGGCGCCGCTCCACATGGCGCGACATGAAACCCTCGGTTTCTTTGACCAGGTTGCTGAACAGGGCACGCTCCACGAAAACCGGGTCGGTGGGCTCGCTGAGCCGGTACAGCATGCCGCTCCGCACCACCACGGCCGGCAGGCCGTGGGCCTGTTCCAGGTGGTCGGCGGCCCGGGGTACGCCTCCCGGACGGGCGATGAGATGGGCCACCTCCCGGAGCTGGCGATGGTCGCAGGCCAGCAGCATGCGGCTGTTGCGGATGACGCAGGGACCGGTTTCCCGGATGGTGGCCGCAAGGTCGCTCAGGAAGGCCACATCGGGCAGGTACTCCGGCGCCAGCAGCAGGTACAGCGTGTCCGGTGTTTCAGGCAGACTGGCGACGCCGGGAAGGATTTTTCCCGGCGCCACCACCTGGGGCAGCCGGTCGGGGCGGCTGGAGAGGAAAACAACTTCGTCCACGCCGGCTTTTACCGCCGTGTACACCAGGCGCCGGCTCAGATCCAGGCCGCCCAGCCGGAGGGTCAGCACCTCCTCGTGCCCCTGGGCGGGCACCACCAGAACGATGCGGGGGCTCATGGGACCTCCTCCAGGACGGATTCCGGCAGGGCCTGCCGGCCGCCCTTACGATGGGCCTGGTGGCAGGCATTCAGCAGGGCCAGGCACCAGGCCGCCTCGGCCAGGTTGCGGCCGGGAATGTCCCCGGAGCGCATCTCGCCGACGAACTCGTCCACGATGAAACCGTACCACTCGGGATGATGGGAGCCCTGCGAGAGGGCTTCGGCGAACCGGTATTGACGGCGTTGTCCGTCGCGGGTCAGTACGATCACATCGTCGTCGGCAGAGAGCACGCCCCGGCTGCCCTCGATGACCACGCGGTTGCCGCGCCGGTCGCCGGCCCAGGTGAAGAAGATGCGGGCCCGCACGCCGGGGTAATCGATCTCCACGGTGGCGGTGTCCTCCACCGGAATGCGGTCGTACCTGCGGTTCTCCAGGCGGCAGCGTACCCCCCGCGGGGTGTCGCCGGCCCACTGGTTGATCATGTAAAAAGCGTGCCAGCCGTGGTCCACCAGGATGCCGCCGCCGGACATGCGCGGATCCAGGCGCCAGTTGCCGCCGGCCTCCTCTTCTCCCACGGTCACCGAGGGGCGGGTGCGGATGACGTCATAGGAAATGCGGCGCACTTCGCCGACGGCTCCCTGCGCGAGCATCCGGCTGATCTTGCGGAAAATGGGTGCGTAGCGCCAGTTGTGCACCGTGAAGACGGTCCTGCGGTGTCGCGCCGCCAGGCGGGCTACCCTGCGCAGGTCCTCGGTGGCGATCACCAGCGGTTTTTCGCACAGCACGTGAGCGCCCTTTTCCAGGGACCGGCAGATGAGCGCGGCGTGGGTCCCGGGCGGGGTGGCGATGTCTACGAAATCCACCGCTTCTTCGGCCAGCAGGGCATCGGCGTCGCTGTAGAAAGTCGATTGCGGCAGCACCTGACGGCACGTCTCCCCGGTGGCCGGCAGCGCATCCATGACCGCCGTGATCTCGATGTCGGGTCGGTTGCGGTAGGCCGGCAGGTGGCCGTTGACGGCGATGTTGCCGAATCCGATGATGGCGCCGCGCAGGCGCATGGTCTATCCCTCCTTTTTCACCCGGGCTTCGATGACCCGCAGGCTCTGCTTGAGTATTTCCAGGCCTTCGGCCGCCTCTTCGGCGGTGATCACCAGCGGTGGGTTGATGCGGATGTTGGCGGTGTAGCACATGCTGATCAGGCCGCGGTCCAGGCACTCGTGAAACAGGGCGCGGGTGAATTTCTTGGGAAGCGGTTCTTTGGAACTGCGGTCGCGCACCAGTTCCACGCCGATCATCAGGCCCCGCCCGCGCACGTCCCCGATCAGGCCGCACTCCTGCTGGAATTCACGCAGGCTGTCCATCATCAGGGCCCCCACCTGCCGGGCGTTTTGCGCCAGGTTTTCGTTGACGATGATGTCAAGGGCCGCGCGCCCGGCGGCCGCCGCCAGCGGGTTTCCGCCGTAGCTCGATGAGCTGCCCGAGGGGTTCCCGAAGGGTTTGGCGGCGGCGGCCTCCCGTGAAGCCGCCACGGCGCTCATGGGAAACCCGCCGCCGATGCCCTTGCCCAGGGTCATGACATCCGGCACCACGCCGTCGTGGTCCACGCCCCACATGGACCCCGTGCGGCCGAAGCCGGTGATCATCTCATCGGCGATCAGCATGGCGCCGAATTCCCGGGCCACCTCCTGTACGGCCGCCAGGAAGCCGTCGGGCGGGGGGACGTTTCCGGCCGTGCCCTGCACCGGCTCCACCAGGATGCCGGCCAGACGGTGGGTGCTCTGGTGTTTGAGGCTGTCGCGGAACCACTCCACGCAGGCCAGGCCGCACTGCGGGTGGGAGAGGTTCCAGCGGCAGCGGTAGCAGTAGGCGTATGGCCCGGCCAGGTACAGGCCCGGCATCAGCGGTCCCAGCTGCGCCTTGAAGCCGGTGTCGCCCAGCAGGCCCAGCACGCCCCCCGTTTTGCCGTGGAAACCGCCCCAGAAGCCGGCGAACTCGTAGCTGCCGGTCACCGATTTGGCCAGGCGCAGGGAGGCCTCCACGGCTTCGGCGCCGCTGGAGTACATCTGGATGCTGTCGATGCCCGCCGGCAGGATGGCGGCCAGCCTTTCCAGGAAGGCCAGGCGGTTTTCGGTGCAGAAGCTGCCGAAACAGGCGGACTGAACCTGCTCGGTCAGCATCTTGACGTAGTGGGGGTGGCAGTGTCCCACGCTGCCGACGCCGATGCCGGCCGTAAAATCGATGTATCGGTTGCCGTCCACGTCGGTGAGGCGCACACCGCGCGCTTTTTCGATCACGATCTCCGAGAACAGTGCGATGGACTGCAGGCCGGGCGCCATGTGGCGGCTTTCGCGGGCGAACAGCTCCCGGCTGCGGGGGCCGGGTGTGCGGTGGCTGCGGGCTTCATCAGGCATCGGTGGATCCTTTCTGCATTTCAACACGGCCGGCGATGTGGTCCGCGATGTGCTGCGCGGCCGTCGACCGGAAAAGCGCAAAACTGGGCCAGGCGTTGACATCGATGACGAATAGCTTGCCCCCGGCGGTGACAATGGCGTCGCCGCCGAATATTTCCAGGTGCATGCGGTCGGCGGCCTGTTCGCACAGGCGCTGGAGCCGTCCGCGGTCGAAGGCGTGGCGCCGGAGGTGCTGGTCGCGGTGGTAAAACCAGTGAAACCAGCGGCTGCCGCTGCGCGGGCTGCGCACGCCGTAAAACTTGATCAGGTCGCCGTCCACGTGCTGCTGGACCAGCACACGGGCGATCTCACGGCGCTGGAAATCGGCCATGATGCGGCGCAGGTCCTCGGGCGTTTCGGCAAACTGCACGTCGCGTTTTTCGATGGCGTGATAGTCGCCGCGCTTGACCCACACCCGCCGAAGACCGTTGAACGCCGCGTTGGTGGCCACCAGGCGTGTATCCGGGAAAAAGGGCAGGTCGGCCAACCGCTGCAGCATGGCCTCGCGGAAGGTGGCGCGCACGCCTTCGGGGCTGTTGATCAGCAGGGCGCCGCGCTTCTGCAGCCGCTCGAGGCGCTCGAGCACCGGCCGCCGCTCGCACATGTAAAAGATCACGTCGGGCACGCGTTCGATCCGGCGGACGCCTTCCGGCCGGATGGTGCGCACCGCAAAGCCGTGGCGTCGGGCCAGTTCCTGCGCCACGGCCGATAAAATGGCCTCGTCGTCGCTTTCCCGCTCGGGGGAGTGCTCCTGCTCCCGGAAAACGCCGAGGGCTGTCGTGGGTGTCATGCGGATTCCTCTGCTCTTATGGGACGGCCGGTGATTTTGTTGCCAACGCTGCATTTGCCGGCAACCCACCTGTTTAATCCATTTGGAGACGTTTTTAAAGCCAAAATACCACTTAAATGCGGCCTGTTATTGAAAACAAAGCAGACCAAATTTCCTGAAACGCTCAGCCCGAGGCGTAATGCCGGGCAATGAACTCTTCCGCGCTGGCCAGGTCCCGCGGGCGGTCGACGTCGATGGAGGTGCCCATGTCAAAGCCGTAGGCCGGTTTCCCCTGCTCGATGAGAAACCCCAGAAAGGCGCGCAGGGCGGGAAACGCGCGCCCCCCTCCCAGACGCGCGGCGCCGCGGGGCATCAGGTAGACGCCGGAGGTGACCAGCGGGCCGGCCGGGCCGCCCAGGGCCGTGATGCGCCCGTTCGGGGCCAGGTTGGCGTAGAGGGGTTTTTCGTCGTCGATGTAGTCGGTCACGCCCAGTACGATGGCCTCGTCGGGCAGGCCGTCGGCGAAGGCCAGCAGGTCGGCCATTTTCCCCGGCAGGTAGATGGCGTCCACCGTGGTGATCAGCATGCGGTCCCGGTGGCCCGCGGACAGCACCGCCAGAAAGCTTTCGAACGAGGAGGCCGTGTCGCGGCAGGTGACGGAGAAGTGCACCCCCGAAAAACGGCGCGCCAGGTAGCGCTTGCAGGGCGGTCCGCTGGTGGTGTTGAAGATGACGCTGATGTCGCGGATGCCCGCGGCCGCAAACTGCAGCAGGCTCCAGCCCAGCAGGGGCCGGCCGCCCACCTCGATCATGGGCTTGACCGTTTCGAAGCCGGCCTGCCGGAAACGGCTGCCGGTGCCGGCCGCGATCAGTCCGCCGGAAACGGTGCTCAGATCCATGGCGCCAGCCTTTCAGGCAGTTCCCCGAGACTTCGGATGACGGCCGTTCGGGTGTCAGCGGCCAGGTCCGGCGGCAGTGCCTCCCGCGGCGAGAGCCACACCGCCCGCATGCCCACGGCCCGCGCGCCACGGATGTCCCGCGCCAGCGCGTCGCCCACCATCACGGCCTCTTCAGGCCGCACGTCCATCTGCGCCAGGGCCTGGCGGAAGATGACCGGGTCGGGCTTGACCGCGCCCACCCGCGCCGAGTCCACCAGCACCTCCATGAGATCCGCCAGGCCGGTCTGTCGGCAGATGGCGGCCAGGTTGCCGTAGTTGTTGGAGATGATGCCCAGCCGGAAGTCGGCCGAAAGGCGCTCCAGCAGCGGTCGGATGCGCCGGATGTGCTCCGTCGACTGCCGGAAAAAGGCGCCGGCGATATCTTCCACGAGCGCCTCGCGGCAGCAGCCCAGGGCGGTGAGCACCCGGCGCACCTGTTCGTGCAGCACGTCGGACAGGCTCAGGTGCGGGTCGGCCTCGGCCGTCAGGCTGTCATCGGCATGGTAGAAGGCGCGGTCGAAAGTTTCCGGGGGCGTCGCGATGCCCGCCCGACGGTAGATGGGGCGGAAGCGTTCCTTCCAGGCGACGCCGTCGGCGTCGAGTGTGCCGCCGTAGTCGAAAAAGACGGCTTTTGGGGCTGCAGTCATGGCGCGGCCTCTTTCTCGGAGGAACCCTGGTCCCGGGTGCACTTGTCCGTCTTGGCGTCGATCTTTTCGATCAGTGCGGCGATGTCGTGGTCTTTGAGAAAGTGGGTGTATTCCGCCCGTTTCATGGAGAGGTCGTTGACCCCCCGGGCGGAGACGCTGACGATCTTCCAGCCGTTTTTGGTCTTGCGGCAGATGTAGTCCAGGTCGACTTTTTCCCTGGTGGTGATCAGCAGGGTCTTGACCACGGCCTTGGTTTCCTTGGGCTGCCTGGTTTCCAGGGTTTCGAAGCGCTGGCCCGAAAAGCTGTCAAAGTTGCGGGCATAGGTGGCGGCGCTCATGCGGGTAAGGGCGGTGGTCAGCGCCCGACGCTGGGCATCCGTCAGGCTGCGCCAGTGGCGCCCCACGGCCAGGCGGGCGATGAACGCAAAATCGAAGCTGGCGCGCACCACCGGCAGCAGCGCCTCGAAACGCTGCGCGCACGA
>Ga0256835_1000339_pt1 | contig 36255 bp, 46 predicted proteins | sample PIR30metaG_FD_185972 | JGI IMG/M metagenome (GOLD analysis project Ga0256835, IMG submission 185972) | Hydrothermal vent microbial communities from East Pacific Rise, Pacific Ocean - PIR-30 | ecosystem: Environmental > Aquatic > Marine > Hydrothermal vents | place: Pacific Ocean: East Pacific...
GACCGAGGCCGAAAGGACCGCCAGGGGCGTCTTCAGCTCGTGGGACAGGTGGTGAATCACCTTGTCCTTGGCCCGGTTCAGCTCTCTGACACGATCGTAGGAACGCTGAAGGGCGGAGTTGATCCGTGCATTTTCAATCGGCAGCGCAACCACCCCGGCAATGGTGGTCAGCAAAGCCACGTCCTGGTCGTTGAACTCGCCGTTCTTCTTGTTGACGGCGCACAAAACGCCGATCATTCTGTCTTTGATGCGCAGCGGCACATCGAGCATGTTGCGCGTATGGTAGGACGTCTGCCGGTCCACCAGCTGGAAAGCGTAAGGACTGGACTGATAATCGGGCACTATCAGGGGGCGGCCGGTACGATAGACCTGTCCGGCAACTCCTTTTTCCAGGGGAAAGCGGATCTCCCTGAACCTGCGGCCGGCCTCCTTGTCTTCGAAGGCGGCCACCGGAAAAAAGAATTCTTTTTTCTCTTCGTCCAGAAGAATGACAGAGGCTCCGCCGACACCCATCAGATCCTTGATCTCCTTGGCAACGTAATCAAGCAGATCATACAGGTTCCTGAAGCGGTGAAGAGCCTGGGAGATACGGAAAAGAGCGTTGTTAATACGCTGGTCGCGTTTGCTGCGGGTGACATCCCGCAAGGTTATTACCTGACCGGCGGGCCGGTTGCGGATATCGTAAAAAACAGCGCCGTCGATGATGATATCAAGCAAGCGGCCGTCCTTGGTCAGGCGGCGGGTCTCGAAATTGTGAATCACCTTGTCCCGCAGGAGACGTTTTATGCCGCGGCGTGTTTTTTCCACCTCCGACTCGGGCACGAACGGAATCCGCTTGCCCTCCACTTCCGACAATTTCCACCCGAAAGTCTTCTCGAAAGCCGGATTGAGATAACTGACGGTATTGTCCAGATTGAAGACGAATACCGGATCGGGTAAAAATTCAAGGAAAGCGCGGTAACGCTGCTCTGAAGCCTCGAGTTTCTCCTGGTAGGTGTATGGCTCGGTGATGTCCCGGGCGATTCCCCGGAAGCCTAGCTTGTTGCCCTCCCGGTCACGGATGAGACCGGCCGAAATCTCCAGGATGCGCTGCTGGCCGTCCTTGCGGATGATACGCCAGATGATCCCGGTCATCTTGCGGCCGGACTTATATACCTGGTTGAAGCTCTTGTTGGCGATGTCGGCATTGACATCGTCCATGAAATCCCGGTAATTGCGGTTCTGGAGATACTGCCGGGGATAGCCCAGGATCCGGCACAGGGCATTGTTGAAAAACACGAAATTACCCTTGAGATCGGTCTCAAAGAAACCGTCGGCCACGTCTTCGATGAAGGTGCGATAGCGTTCCCTGGGTATCCCGCACTCTGCCGGGGAATCGATTGTCTTTTTATCACTCATACAAATGGCAGAAGGCTTTCCCGGCGGATCATGTTCCGGTGTACCGGCCGGCCCTGAACCCCGCCGGGATTCGGGATGGCGGCCTGAGACAGAAACGGCTCAACGGTTTACAACGCTCTTGTTACTGATTTTCCAGAATTCCGAATTTTTCGGCGTCGTAAATCATCACCCCCTGTGATTCAAGAATCTCGATGGCCCGGTCGTTGTCGCTGAACCTGAAAATCATAACCGCCTTGTCGGCTGCCTGCCGGAAATAAGCGTACATGAACAGGACGCGGACGTTGGCGTCCTTCAGGGGTCTGAGGACGGACGCCAGCTGGCCGGGCTTGTCTTCGATCTCAACGGCAACAACTTCGTTGATCTGAGCCGGTATGTGCATCTCCATCAGGACCCGTCTGGCCTTGCTGACGTCGGAAACCAGAAGACGCAGCTGGCCGAAGGCACCGGTATCCACCAGGTTTAGAGCCCTGAGGTTGATACCGGCCTGGCCCAGGGCATTGGTTACTTCGTAAAGCCGTCCCGGCGAGTTCTCAATGGAAACGACAATCTGTTTGAGTTTCATAAGGCCTCCTGTTACGGGGCAGCGGACAGCCGGAGCTTGGACCATGCCCGGGAAAGGGTTGAGTCGCCTGTCAATATCGTGTAAACATAAGCCGATTACGCTTTTACTGTCGGCAAAAATTATCCCCCTGTCAAGGGAAAAGGCGGTTTGACAGCGCCGCCCGGAGCGCGGCAGGGAAATAACGGCCACAGCCTCGATATGCCCTGCACCGGATTGCAGGCAAAAGCCCGCCGACCGAACCGGGTTTTTCAGGTTTTTGTATTTTGGGGTTGAAATATATCAGTCATATGATAGCTATTTTATAGCCAGTCAAGCAAGTTCGACTTTACAGGGCACCGCAGGCTCCATGGGTACCATGATATGACAGGTTCACAAAAAATCTGAAACCGGTATTGATGATGACAAGCCCATATATTAGCAGCTACGGCCAAGCGAGACGGCTTTCCCCAGTATCATGCTGAAAGCAGGCGCCTGAAGCCAGGGAAGCTCCCGCAGGAAAAGGCCGGAACAATGACATCGATGTCAGCCGGAAGCCGCTGTTATTGTTACGGCCCGCCGGGGGCGAAACCACCGGCCGTGAGGGCGCCTGGACGAAGCCATCTCTGAACCCAACACAGGAGGAAGAAAATGAAAAAGGCGACTATCTTCATCGTAGCGTTAACCTTTGCCGGCCTGCTGTTCTCAGTCTGCACCACCCCGGCTGCCCATGCAGGCACCATCAAACTCACTTACAGTTGTTTCTTCCCGCCTACCCACATCCAGAGCAAACTGGCCGAAGCCTGGTGCCGGGAGGTCGAAAAACGCACCAACGGCCGGGTAAAGGTCGACTATTACGCCGGCCAGACCCTGACCAAGGCCAAGCAGTGCTACGACGGTACCGTCGAGGGCATATCCGACATCGGATTTTCGGTACTGGCCTATACCCGGGGACGGTTTCCGGTCATGTCCGCCGTCGATCTGCCCCTGGGTTACACCAGCGGAACGGTTGCCACCAAGGTGGCCAACGAAGTCTACCGCAAGTTCAAACCCAAAGAGCTTTCCGACACCGAGGTGATGTATCTGCACGCCCACGGACCGGGCCTGCTGCACACAAAATCCAGACCGGTGCGCAAGCTTGCGGACATGAAGGGCCTCAAACTGCGGGGCACCGGCACCAGCTCCCTGGTCATCAAAGCCCTGGGCGGGACCCCGGTCCCCAAGCCGATGCCGGAAACCTATCAGATGCTCCAGAAGGGTGTCGTTGACGGATCGGTCTATCCCCTGGAATCCAACAAAGGCTGGAAACTGGGCGAGGTTACCAGGTATTGCACGGCTGCCTTCGGAGCCGCCTATACCACCACCTTTTTCGTGGTGATGAACAAGAGCCGGTGGCAGTCCCTGCCTGCCGACATCAAAAAGATCATCCGCCAGATAAATGCTGAATGGGCCGTTCGCCACGGCAAGGCCTGGGATCAGAGCGACAGGGAAGGTATGATCTACTTCCTCAATCAGGGCGGACAGATAATCGGGCTGCCGGCCAAGGAAATGGCCCGCTGGAAGAAAGCGGTGGCGCCCATTGTCGACAGCTACATCAAAAAGGCCAAATCCAAAGGCATCGACGGTGCCAAGGTCGTCGACTTCGTAAAACAGACCCTGACCCAACTGCAATAACCGCATGACACCCGGGATGGAACCGATGTGGTTCCGTCCCGGGTCATCAAGGAACCCGACAGGCTTGGAGAAAGATAATCCATGAATCACATCTCAGCGATACTGGGGAAAACTGTTTCCCTGCTCAAAGGCATCGGCGCCGGCTGCCTGGTGGCAATGATGCTGCTGACATGTGCCGACGTGGTGGGCCGGTTTTTCAATCACCCTATTTTCGGCTCTGTCGAAATCGTCGGTTTTCTGTCCACCCTGGCCGTGGCCGTGGCATTGCCTTACACCCATCAGGTCAAGGGCCATATCGGAGTCGAAATCCTGGTCCGGCTGTTTCCGGAACGGGTGCAGCTTGTCTTCGAGATGATAACCAACCTTGTGGCCCTGATCCTGATGGGAGCGATAACCTGGCGCATGACGATCTACGCCGGCACCATGAAAGCATCCGGCGAGGTTTCCATGAACCTGGAATTTCCCGAGTACCTCATCATCTATGCGACCGCTTTTTGCTTCCTGATATTCTGGCTGGTCATTTTCGAGGATCTGTTGACCTGTTTCAAACGTCTTAAAGGAGACAAATGAGCCCGACTCTGATTGGAATTATCGGTATAGTTCTGATGCTGATCCTTTTCATGACCCGCATGCCGGTGGCCTATGTGATGGCCCTGGTGGGCTGGGCCGGTTTTTCTTACATGGTTTCGGTCAAGGGGGGACTGAACCTGCTGTCACGCAATATTTACGAAGCCTTCTCCTCCTATGGACTGACCACCATTCCCCTTTTCATCCTTATGGGGCAGTTCGCCTTCAACAGCGGCATCAGCCGCAGGCTCTATGACACGGCCTACAAGTTTCTTGGCAGCACCCGGGGAGGACTTGCCATGGCCACCGTGTCGGCCTGCACCGCCTTCGGGGCGGTTTGCGGCTCCAGCCCGGCCACGGCCGCCACCATGGCCACCGTGGGCCTGCCGGAGATGAAAAGATACGGGTACGCCGACGAGCTGGCCTCCGGATCGGTCGCCTCAGGCGGCGGCCTGGGAATGATAATGCCCCCCTCGGTGGTCCTGATCGTCTACGGCGTTCTTACCGAGCAGTCCATCGGGGCCCTCTTTGTGGCCGGCATCCTGCCTGCCATTCTGGTGACCATTTTGTTCATCTTTTGCATCTACCTCCATTGCCGGCTGGCTCCGGACCAGGGTCCTCCGGGACAGTCGTTCACCTGGCGCGAGCGTTTCCGTTCCCTCAGCGGAATGGGTGATACTCTGGCGGTGTTCATCCTGGTCATGGGAGGGCTGTTTTTCGGTCTCTTCACCCCCACCGAAGCGGCCGCCGTGGGCGCTTTCGGAGTGCTTGCCGTATCCCTGATCCGCCGCCAGCTGACATGGGCCGGATTCGTAAAATCCCTGTATGAAACCCTCCGCACCTCGTGCATGGTGATGTTCCTCATCGCCGGAGCCGTGGTTTTCGGCAAATTCCTGGCCGTAACGCGCATCCCTTTCAATATCGCCAACTGGATCGGCGGTTTCAACCTGCCGCCGTATCTCGTCCTGGCCGCCATCGTCCTAGTCTACTTCGTGGGCGGATGTGTCATGGACGCCCTGGCCCTGGTGATGCTGACCATACCGATATTCTATCCGGTGGTGATGAACCTTGGTTACGATCCCATCTGGTTCGGGGTGATCATTGTCCTGGTAACGCAGATGGGAGTCATCACGCCGCCGGTCGGCATCAACGTATATGTGGTTTACGGGGTCAGCCAGAGCGTTGTCGACGGCGGAATCGCCCTGGAATCGATTTTCAAGGGTATTGCGCCTTTCCTGATAGCCATTATCTTGAGTATAATCATCATGGTGATCTTTCCCCAGATCATCCTGGTGTTGCCGCAGTTAATGTATTGAAAGGGGGGATCCCCATGACCACTGAAACCAACACCGATATCCTGAACGGCCTCAGGGTCCTGATTGTGGACGATGAGCCCGATGTGCTGGAAACTCTCCAGGACCTGCTGCCCATGTGTCACACCACCTGTGCCGGCAGTTTTGAAGAGGCCCGCGAGGCCCTGGAGAAGCAAGAGTTCGACCTGGCCATTCTGGACATAATGGGAGTGTCCGGTTACGAGCTGCTAAGCATATGCCGGCGCAAGGGAATACCGGCAGTCATGCTGACCGCCCGGGCACTGAGCGCCGATGACGTCAAAAAATCGTTCACAGAGGGCGCGGCCTATTTTCTGCCCAAGGAAGAAATGGTCAACATAGCTTCCTTCCTGGCAGAAATAATGTCGGCCAGGGCCGCAGGACGCAACACCTGGTCTGGCTGGTACAAACGCCTGGCGTCCTTCTGCGAACGGACTTTCGGCCCGGATTTCAAGAAGAAGGATTCTGACTTCTGGGATAAGATAACCTACTATTGAAAATTACGGCGCAAGACTGAAAACCAAGAACAGCCGGCGGCATTGAAAATGCCGCCGGCTGTTTGTGTCTTCAGCCCTTGATAACGCGGGGGGTAAGCATCTGGTGGTGGGGGCAGATCGACCTTGGGTTCTGATAGGCGGCCCCGGCAAAGGCCTTCATGTACTTGCGGATATCGCCCATGTTGGCCACTTCGTCCACCAGCCCTTTTTGGGCACAGTATATGGGGCGGGAATAATCGTAGTATTCCTTTACCATCTTGTTCATCTTCTCGATGACCGGTTTCAGGTCCCGGCCGGCATCCTTCTCTTTCACCAGCCGGCGTGAAAAAGTGGCGGCAGCGGCCGTCTCACCGTGCATGACGTAGATCTCGGTGGTCGGGGTTCCCAGGGTAAAGGCGTTGTGGCGGTTGGCGGTCGGCCCTCCCATTATGTAATGGGCCGCGGCGGTGCCTTTACGCAGAACCACCAGCATCATGGGAACATCGGTCTGCTGGATGGAGTATATCAGGGACTGGCCCAGGCCGAGCAGCTCGGCCTTTTCGGCCAGGTCGCCCACATCGATACCGGTGGTGTCCTGGAACCAGATGATGGGAACCCGGTCGCGGCCGCAAAGGGTGACAAACTCGTTCATCTTGATCAGCCCCTGACGGTACAGCTTGCCGCCGATCCCGGGATAGTCTGCATATTCAGGGTAGTCCTCACCCAGCCATCCCTGGCGGTTGCCGATGATGCCCACCACGTAACCGTCGATCTTCACCAGGCCGGTGTAAACTTCGGGCCCGTAACCGGGCTTGAATTCCATATGCTCGCTGTTGTCCACCAGGCGGGCCAGGACTTCGTCGAAATCGTACATCTGCTTCTGGTTGAACGGAATCAGCCGGTATAGATCCTCGGCCGGGAAACGCGGCTCTTTGGGCTCTGTCACCCGGAAAAACTTGGGATTGTAGGCCGGCATATCGCGCATGTATTCCTTGAGTCCGTCAAGAACGTCGGTCTCGTTCTCATAGACGTAACGGAAGAAACCGGTTTCATTATAATGGATGTCGACCGATCCGGGCGGTTTCATCTTGAACTGCTTGGCAGCGGCGATGAGCTGCTCGGCACCTTCTTCGTCGAAGTATCCCTTGGGGGACATTCCGCTGAGAATCCCGCCGCCACCGACCGCGATGTTGCAGTCCTTGTGGGCAAAGAGGATGGTGGGGCTGATGCCCTGGTATCCGCCTCCGGCCGGGTTGGTGCCGTAGATTGCCGCCAGGATGGGAATGCCCATCTGCTCCAGCTCGGCGTGCCGGAAAAATGCCGTTCCGCCCCCCCGGCGATTGGCGTAAAATTTCTCCTGTTCGGTCAGCTTGACTCCAGAGCAGTTGACCAGCCAGACCAGGGGCACGTTCAGGCGCTTGGAAAGATCGGTTACCCGCAGGATGTTCTCGTACTGTCCCGGAAGCCAGGCTCCGGCCAGCACCTTGTTGTCGAAACCGATAACCACCGCCCACTTGCCCGAAATCTTGGCCAGACCGTCTATCACGTTGGTGGTACCCTCGACATTGTCTTCCGGGTTGTACAGAGTATGCAGGGGGCACCAGGTTCCCGGATCGACCAGATAGCGCAAGCGCTGGAAAACGGTCATCTGTCCTCGGGCGTTTATCTTTTCCTCGGGGAAGCCGGCATTTTTAACTTTTTCGACCGCGGCGGCCACCTCGGCCTCCACCTCTTTGATCTTGGCTATATTTTCCTCGGTGCTTCTGCGCTGGCCCTCGGAAAGCGGCCGGCCGAATTCAGTCATTTTTTCGAAATAGGGTCTCATCTTCTCCCCCTTCCATTTTCTTCAACCCTTGATTGACATGGTGAACATAACTCCGGGCCAACCGGCCTTGTGACGGCCGGGGCTTCAGACTATATATCATTGACGGTCCAAAGGCCATAGCCCTTTTTCTTCCAGCACCCGGCGCAAAACCTTCAGGGCCTGATTGACGGTGGGTATCCCGGCATAGGTAAAGGTCTGAAAGACGGCTTCGGCCACCTGCAAAGGCTCACAGCCCACGTTGAGAGCGGCCTTGATGTGCAGTTCCAGCTCCTCGGTGCGTCCCAGGACGGTGAGCACGGCCACGGTGACCAGCTGCCTGGTGGTATGGGGTATTCGCTCCCGGGCGTACATTCTGCCGGTGATAAACAGGGAAAGCTCCCTGGCAAGTTCAGGATCGAAAGCCTTCCACAGATCATACGGTTTTTCGCCGCTGACTCCCTTGAAATAGAGGGCCGCCGTCTGCCGGGTCTTTTCTTTGATATCTTCTGCCAAGACTGTGTCTCCTCCGCTATGGTTGCAGGCACTCAGGCCGCAGGGCAACCCGCGCCTTAACGGTTGGCCTTGCGGTAACCGAGCTGGTCAAGGGCTATGATCCACTTGCAGATATTGGCCGATCCTTCCACCATGAAGTAGGTGGGTGTATCGCGATAGTAACGGGCCACGGGATATTCGGTGCTGTAACCGTAAGCCCCCAGAATACGCATGGCGTAATTGGCGCACTTGGTTACGGCTTCTCCGGCAAAGTACTTGGCGATGGCCACGTCACGCCCGTTGTTCAACCTGCCCTGGTCCTTGGCCCAGGCGGCCTTGTACACCAGCAGGCGGGCGGCTTCCACGTCGGTTGCCATCTGGGCGACCATGTCCTGATTCATCTGGAACTGGCCGATGGGTTTTCCGAACTGCTTGCGGTCGTTGCAGTACTTGGTTACCACATCCAGGCAGGCCTGGGCCACGCCCACCGCTCCGGCGGCCGCCGAAAGCCTGGTCTGGTTCAGGGAACTGAAAACGATCCTGGCCCCGTCACCGGGCTTGCCCAGAATATTTTCCTTGGGAACCTTTACGTTGTCCAGAAAAACCTCACCCGTGGGTGATGAAAAGGAGCCCATCTTGTCCAGGCGGGTGGTCTTTACACCTTCAAAATTCTTGGGCTCGATCACAAAGGCCGACAGGCCCTTGCTTCCGGCCGACTTGTCGGTATAGGCGTAGTATATAAGCACGTCGGCGATATCGGCATTGGATATCCAGGTCTTGGAACCGTTCAGCAGCCAGTGGTCGCCCTTGTCTTCGGCAGTGGACTCCATCGCCATCACGTCGGAACCGGCATTGGGCTCGGTGATGCCGAAGCCGCCGATCAGGTCGGCGCTGCACAGGCCGGGAATATATTTTTTCTTAACTTCCTCGCTGCCGTATCTGTAGATGGTGAAAGCGCATCCGAGAACCTGCATGTTGACCTGAACCCTCAGGGAGCTGTGGGCCCTGGCGATCTCTTCGGTCACGATCATGGCCGCCAGCCATCCCATGTCTTCCCCGCCGTATTCCTCCGGTATTACCGTGCCGAAAAAACCCAGCTCTCCCATGGGCTTGATGGCTTCTTTGTAGGGGAAGTAGTGCTCGTTGTCCCACTGGTCGGCATTGGGCGCGATTTTCTTGCTGGCGAATTCTCGAACGGCCTTGCGGAGCATCTCGAGCTCCTTGGAAAGTGCAAAATCCATGGGTCCTCCTTCGATCTGGGTACAATATTCTCCCGAAGGCAATATTTATCTAAAATAGCTGGGGATTATCGCTCCGGGAAAGGGCTGGTACTAGCTATATTGTATCTATAGTGTATTCATTCAGGCGTGTCAAACATCAAAACGGTGCTCCACCTGCTGAACCGGTTCCGCCATACGCTACTTTCACCTCGATCTTTTAATTGATCAAATATGTTTCATTATACGAAACAAACGTTTTGTTTTTCTAACAGCGGATCCCTGGTCTTGTCAACCGGTTTCCGTCTCCCTGCCCCATCTTGGCCCGTATGGGGAAAACGATCCCTCCGGGTTTTGACATCCGGCGAGCAAAGCGGTTGACACATACCGGCCCTGGATGGCATAAGTTTTAATTATTTAAAACATCGTTTTGCATTATGAAACAAAACCTGACATCCATCGAAAAAGCGATCCGGGTGTTGCTGGCATTCGACCAGCGCCATCCAAGCTGGGGAGTCCGCCGGCTCAGCGAGCACCTGGGCTTCAGCGCGGCAACCGTTCAAAGGATCCTCAGCACTTTCAAGGATTACCACCTGGTGGATCAGGATACCGCCACACGCCAGTACCGCCTGGGGGCCGCCTTCTATCATTTCATCCAGACCCTGCAGCAGTCTTACCCCATAACCAGGGTGGCGCCCGAATTCATGCGCCGGCTGGCGCTGAAAACAGGTGAGACCGTCCATCTCAATGTCATCGAAGACCAAAGCCGGGTATGTATCGACGCAGTGGAATCCAACCAGGCCCTCAAGGCCAGCATGCCGGTCGGCAGCCGCTCCCCCCTTTACGCCGGAGCCTCCTCCAAGTGTCTGCTGGCATTTTCAGAACCGGCCTTCAGGAAGACCTACCTGGAAAATACCAGGCTTGTCCCCATCACCGCCAACACGATCGTCGATAAAAACAAGCTGCGGTCAGAACTGAAAATGATCCGCAACCGGGGATACTCGCAAAGCCTGGCCGAGCGGAATCCCGGCCTGGGTTCCCTGAGCACGCCGGTTTTCAATCACCAGGGTGCCCTGCTGGCCGCCCTCAGTCTTGCCATCCCGGAAATAAGGTTCCGGGATCGGGATCACAGAAAATTCTGCCTGGCAGAGGTCATCGCCACGGCCAGGCGCATATCCCAGTACATGGGTTTCAGAACCGGGGAGGAAAGTTCATGAACCAACCCAGCGACAAGCTGATGTCCCTGAAGGATGCCATCGAACGTTTCGTTGCGGACAGGGCCCACATCTCCATAGGGGGTTTTACCATCAACCGCAACCCCATGGCCGCAGTGTACGAAATCATCCGTCAGAAAAAACGCAACCTTCATCTCTACGCCCATTCAAACGGACAGGCAGTGGACGAGCTGGTGGGCGGCGGCTGTGTATCAAGACTCGAGATAGCCTACGCCGGCAGCGGGCGCTTTGCCCCCACCTGCATCAGGTTCCGCAAGGCCGTCGAACAGGGCCGGCTCCAGGTGGAGGACTATTCCAATTACCAGATGACCCTGAGATTCATGGCCGGCGCCATGGGTGTGCCGTTTCTGCCGTGCCGTTCCGGCCTGGCGACCGATATAGCCAACACGTGGGGCTTTCCTGCCTCCCTGCGTCAGAGCGACCCCAAACTGCCGGATCACAAGCTGGTTGTAACCGAAAACCCGTTCGGGACCTGGTGCGATACCACCAAGGTGGTACTGGTGCCGGCCATCGTGCCCGATGTTACCATCCTCCACGTCCAGGAGGCAGACAGTCATGGGCTGGTTCGTATCGAGGGGCTTACTTTCGCCGACATCGAACAGGCCAAGGCGGCCCGCAGGCTGATAGTGACCTGTGAAAAACTGGTGGAAACCGGCCGCCTCAAGCAAAGGCCCGATGCCAACCAGCTGCCGCCTTTCTGTGTCGACGCGGTTGTCCATGTCCCCTGGGGAGCCTATCCCACCGCCTGCTACCGGCACTACGACTACGACCCTGTTTTTCTCAACCGCTACAAGCAGGAGGCCGCCGGGGATGAATCCTACCGGCAGTACCTCGAGGACTGGATCTTTTCCCACAAGGATCACAAGGCAATGATGGACAGCATCGACAAGGACCGGCTGGCGTCAATCACGGCCGACGGGCGTACCGGCTATGCCAGCGGACTGGAACGCCGCTGACCACACCAGGAAGCAGGAGGATGACAAAATGCCCGACTACACCCTAAAGGAAATGATGGCCATTGCCGCAGCCAGGGAAATAAAAGATGGTGACATCGTGTTTTGCGGAACCGGCATATCCATGCTGGCCGCCATGGCAGCCAAACACATCAGCGCTCCCGACAGCACCATCTTTTTCGAAACCGGAGCCATCGATTCCCTCCTGGAAGAAGTGCCCCTGGCCGTGGCGGATCCCCGGGTCATGTACTACACCGCCGTCAACGGCAGCCTGGCGGATGCTTTCGCCTTCATGCAGAACCGGCGGACCGGCGCGCACGTGGTGGGCATAATGGGGGCCGCCCAGATCGACCCTTACGGCAATCTCAACTCTACCGTCATCGGAGATTACCACCACCCCCGGGTACGTTTTTCAGGCAGCGGGGGAGCCTGCGACGTGGCCTCTTTCGTGGACCGCACCATAATCTTCATGCAGCAGCAAAAGCGCAAGTTCGTCCCCAGGCTGGATTACCTGACAAGTCCCGGCTGGCTGGGTGGAGACGACAGCCGGACCGCGGCCGGGCTGGCTGCCGGGGGACCGGCGGCGGTAATCACGAACATGGCCGTTTTCCGTTTCGACGATAAGACCCGGCGGATGTATCTGGATGCGGTCTATCCGGGGATAGACCCCCGTCAGGTACTGGATCAAATGGGATTCGAGGTCGACACGGACCGGGCGCAGACTTTTCAGCCGCCGACAAAGAGAGAACTTGAAATCCTGCGGACCGAATGTGATCCGCAACGCCTCATTCTGGGATAACCATGGACCTGACCACGCGCCGCCCGTGGGTGGTATTCATCATTACCTGCCAGCTCTTTGTCCTGTCCCAGTTCTACAGGTCTTCGGTGGCCGTCATCAGCCCCTGGCTGATAGAAGAACTGTCCCTCCGGGCGTCCCAGCTGGGCGCCATGTCGGCCGCCTTCTTTTACAGTTTTTCGGCAACCCAGATTCCCATCGGTATTTTGCTCGACCGGGTGGGAGCCCGCCGGTCCATGACCATCCTGTCTTTGCTGGCGGTTGCCGGTTCGCTGATCTTTGCCTGGTCCGATTCTTATCCGGGATTGGTTGCCGGCCGGGTCTTGCTCGGTGTGGGCATGGCCTGTAACCTAATGGGCACTTTGAAACTGCTGACGGTCTGGTTCCCGCCCGACCGCTTCGCCACCCTGACCACTCTGGTGGTCTCCATCGGAACGGCGGGCAACCTCCTGGCCTCCACTCCCCTGGTGCTTCTTTCCCAGGCCGCGGGCTGGAGAATGACCTTCGTTCTGTTTGCCGCCATCAACCTTGCTCTGACCATTCTGTTTTTCTTCCTCGTCAGTGATCACCCTCCCGGGACCAAGCCGGACGAAGCCGGTTACGACGGTCCCAGCGTACGCCAGATCCTGGCCGGCATCGGACGCCTCATGTCCGGCAGGGACTACTGGATCATATCGCTGGCCACCTTCTGCCGTTACGGGGTTTTCGCCGCCGTTCAGGCCTTGTGGGCCGGGCCCTTCCTGATGATAGGCCTGAAGATGGACAAGGTTGTAGCCGGAAACCTCCTGCTGGTTATGAACCTGGCCCTGATAGTGGGCGGCCCGGTTTGGGGTTATATCTCGGACAAGGTCCTCGGGCGACGCAGGGAAGTCGTCATGATTGGCCTGGCCGGCCTGGCGCTCTGCCTGGCCAGCCTGGCCCTCCAGGGCAAGGACGCCAACCTGCTTGTTCTGGGATCGATTTTCGCCGGCTGCGGATTTTTCTCGAGTGCCGGCATGATAATGTACGCCCACATCAAGGAACTGGTCCCCCTTGACAAGGCCGGAGCAGCCATGACCGGAATCAACCTCTTTACCATGGCAGGGGCCGCGGTCTTTCTCCAGGGTCTGGGCCGGCTGATGCAGCATCTTTTTCCCCAAGCCGCCATGGAGCCCAAAGCCTTCCGGACCGCTTTCATCCTTTGCGCAGCCTGCCTGGGACTGATCTTTTTCCTATACAGCCGCACCGGGGAACCGCACCGGCCCCCAGACCCCGCCCGAACACCCTCACACTGATATATCAGGCAGCCGCCCGGACCGGAGCACGGCCGAACTTCTGCATGGCAACGGCTGCAACCAGCAGCGCCAGCCCGATCCCGTCGGCCCAGTAGGTCGGCCAGAACAAGCCCACGGCGGCCAGGGTGAACAGGATCGTTTCTAGCCATGTCATGGACCTGAAAAAATAGCGTTCCAGGGTCGATGCAAAAGCCACCAGCCCGAGGGTGGTGACGATCATGGTCCAGATCACCTGCCAGTGCAGCAGCTCGTAGTTTTTTCCCATTCCCAGCAGGGGCCGGTAGGCCATTATGATGGGAATGATATAGAGACCCTTGGCCAGTTTCCACGAAGTAAAGGCGGTCTGCATGGGATTTGCTCCGGCGACCCCGGCGCCGGCAAAGCTTGCCAGGCTGACCGGTGGGGTGACGTTGGCATCCTGGGAGTACCAGAAGACGATCATGTGGGCCACCAGCAGGGGCACCCCCATATCCAGCAGGGCAGGCCCTGCCAGGGTGGCCAAAACTATATAACTGGCTGTTACCGGAAGTCCCATGCCCAGCACCAGAGAAGCCGCCCCGATCAGCAGGATGGCGAAAACCTCGATGCCGAAACTCAGGTCAAGCACCAGGCTTGAAAATTTCAGCCCCATGCCGGTCAAAGTCACCATTCCCACGATTATGCCGGCGGCGGCACAGGCCACCGATACCATGATGGCGTTCTTGGCGCCACCTTCCAGGGCCTTCAGGGTCATCCGCAGCTCTCTGGCCACCAGGCGGCCGATCCCTACCGGATGTCCCGGGCGTTCGGGCAGGCTGCGGCCGCCCGCCGCCCAGCGGATGGAGTCTGCCGCCAGGCTGGCCGCCAGGGTGCTGACCACGGCCACGAAGCCGGCCATCATGGGCGAGTAATTGGCCACCAGGACGTAGATCAGAATCCCCACCGGGATGACGAAATGCAACCCTTCCTTGATCACCTGCAACGGCCTGGGCAGGCTTTCCTTGGGCTGACCGGCCAGACCGTACTTCTGGGCCTCGAAATGGACAAACAGCAGCACGGTCATGTAATACATCACCGCCGGCACCAGGGCCACCTTGATGATGGTCAGGTAACTGGTATTGGTGAATTCGGCCATCAAAAAAGCCCCTGCGCCCATGATAGGCGGCATGAGCTGGCCGCCGGTGGAGGCCGCGGCCTCGATGGCACCGGCCACATGGGGCCGGTAACCGACTTTTTTCATCATCGGGATGGTAAAAGAGCCGGTGGCCACCACGTTGCCCACGGCCGAGCCGGAGACTGAACCCATGAAACCGGAGGCCACCACCGCTGTCTTGGCCGGCCCTCCTGAAAAGCGGCCCGTCAGGGCATAGGCCAGTTCGATAAAAAACTGGCCGCCGCCGGTGACCTCGAGAAAGGCTCCGAAAAGAACGAAGACGAAGACGAAAGTGGATGCAACTCCGATGGGCAACCCGAAAATGCCTTCGGTGGTGAGCCAGAGGGTGGTGGCTATCCGTTCCAGGCTGTAGCCCTTGTGAATGATCAACTCCGGCATGTAGGGACCGAAATAGGCATACAAAACAGCCACAACGCAAATGCCGGTCATCACCAGACCGATTACCCGGCGGCAGGCCTCCATCACCAGCAAGACACCGATGATGCTCACCAGGCGGTCGGCAAGAAGCCAGTCTCCCTGGCGTTCGAAAATTTCCGTCAGGTTGAAGCAGATATAAGCCGTGCAGTAGACCGAGGCTATCACGAGAAGCCAGTCTATCACCACCCAGATGCTGAGGCGGTCCTTGCTTGCCCCGGCAAAGGGCGGCTTCATCAGGAAGGTGAGCACCAGTATGGCTCCCAGATGAATTGCACGCTGGATCAAAGCTGTCAGCGCGGCGATACCGGCCGTATACAACTGGTAAAGACTGAGGCAAATAGCAATTACGGTTACCAGACCCGCTGTCACCGAGGCAAGAGTTCCTGTCGCAGAAGAAGAATTATTGGCTGTGGTTGCGTTCATCTGAAATTCCATCCTGATCGATTTGAAAAAGTATTGATCACTGCCCTCCCGGTATTGAAGGACCGGATACCAGGGTGCGCCAGACCATATTTGCCAGGCTGACCTTGCGGGCCGTGAACCTTACCGCCACATGGGGTGCCAGGGCCGAAAGGTTTATCCTGTGATTGCGCCAAATTACGGTGTGGTCGACACCGGGGCTGCCGATCCGCAGAATGAAGTTTCCCGTTGGCATGTGCATATCTTTGATCACTTCATAGGGGCCTTCCATCACCATCCGGCCGACTCCCGGCATCTTGCCCATCCCGGCCCCGAACTTCAGGTATTTTTCTTCTTCAATGAAGATGCGGCCCTCTTTGTCCAGGCGGTGGGTTTCCCAGATGGGCGCATTTTCGACCGAGTGGTAATAATGGATGGTAAAAGTCTCTCCGGGCCTCATGGGCAGAACAAGCAGCGGATCTTGCCCGCCTACCGGCGTAACGGTAAGTTCCAGACCGCCCGGAAGGAGGAACAGTACCAGGGCCAGGCAGAAAGCCAGGCCGGCCATGATCCATCTGGAGCGCACGCTGAATTCGACCGGCCCGGCCATAGATCACCTTCAGGGAATGAGCTTCCGGGGCACTTCTATCCCTTTTTCCTTCAGATACTTGATCGTTCCGGGATGCAAGGGAATCGGAGAGTACTTGACGGCGTTTTCAGGGGTAGTGTAAGCCGCTGAAGGATGGATTTTGACCAGGTAGTCCCTGTGCTCGTACAGGGCCTTTACGAGCTTGTAGACCAGGTCGGTATCCAGGGAAGCCTGGCAAATCATTACATTCCAGACACCGATGGTCGGTACCGGCTCGTCCACTCCACGGTACACTCCGCCGGCCAGTTCAACGGCCGAATAGGTGGAATTGGCCGCCAGGATCTTGGCGGTCTGCTCGGGGGTAAAACCGATTATCCTTATATCGTGTGTGGTGGCCAGGTCCAGGATGGAGCTGGTTCCCGGGCCTACCGACCAAGCGCCTACATCGATGGTGCCGTCACGCAGAGCGTTTGCGCTTTCGGTGAACGACAGGCGGCTGTCCTTGTATGAATCGAGCGGTATTCCAAGGGCCTTGAAAACGGTCTCGGTCATGAAATTGGTGCCGCTGCCGGGACTGCCGGTACTGATATTGCGGCCCTTGACCTGTTCCACGTTGGTGATTCCGCTATTTTTGAGCGTAACCAGCTGAAGCAGATTGGGATACATGATGGCCATGGCCAGGATATTGTGTTTTTTGCCCTTGAACTTCGACAGTCCCTTGAAACCGGCCACGGCCACATCGCCCATGACCTCGCCGACCACGGTTTCTCCCTTGTGGGCCAGTTTGACGTTTTCGACGCTGGCCCCGGTAACTTCGGCCACCGCTTTAACGCCCGGTACGTATTTCGACCATATTTCGGCCACGCCCCCGCCATAGGGATAATAGATTCCGCCGGTTCCGCCGGTTCCGATGCTGATGAAAGTGGTTTTTGCGGCAGCCGGTCCGGCCAGGGCCAGAACCAATGCCAAGGTGATAATGATATAAAGCCGTTTCATAGGATCAACCTCCCTTGTTGTCGGTTAGCGTTGGATTACTTAGCCATGGTGCGAATGACGAGGGTTACCGCCTTGGGGGGAACGTCCATTCCCTTGACCGGATAAACGAAGGAGGCCGTTTGACCGGGCTGCACCAGGCCTTTTTTTGTCTTACGGGGAATCAAGCCACCGACGGCTTTGCCGTTGTCCATGAAGATGTTGACCCGATAGCGCTGGGGCTCCTGGCTGACGTTGCGCACGACAACCTTGAAGTGCAGGGTTTCACTGCCTTTCCATTTTTTGAACACGCACGAAAAATCTTCCAGTGCGGCTTCGGGAGCAATGTTCTTTTCGAGCTTGCCATCGGGCACACAGGCAAATACTTCTCCCGGCTTGGGTTTGTTCGCTGCGCATCCGGCGATGGACAGGCCCAATACCACTATCGCCACCGCCACTGCCAAAACTTTCAGGCCCTCAAAATGCTTCATCGTACCCTCCTTTTAAAGGTCGAGATTGATAGGACGTTTCACTGTCATCGCTCAAACAACAAGGCCAAACCTGCCGTCTCATTCAATGCACATACTGCCGATCTTTGCCAATGTTTGCTCGCTAGCAGAACACCGGCGGCCTTTGCCGGCGTGAGTATGCAGCCTGCCGCCGCCATAGGCCGGTTCAGGGCTGTGTTCATTTTTTCGGCCAGCCGTTTGCCTTGCTTGCGCGCGGCAAACACCTGAACGCCCGGAGATCACCTAGAAATACCCCATAAGTCTGGGCAGCCACAGCACGGCATCGGGAATATAAGTTATCAGGAAAAGGACCGCCATCTGAATGATGATAAATGGTATGACAGCCTTGGAAACGTAGATCAAGTTCTTGTTTGCTATGGCACCGGTAATATAAAGGCTGACCCCCATGGGCGGTGTACAGTAGCCGATTGCCAGGTTGACGGTCATGATCAGGCCGAAATGCATCCAGTTGACATGGAAGGCATCGAGCATTGGCAGGAACACGGGGCCAAGAATCATGGTCGCGGAAATGATGTCCATGAACATGCCGATGACAAGCAGCATGACGTTCATGGCCAGCAGGAACATCACCGGCGACTGAATAGCCGACAGAACTGCTTCGGTGATCCGGCCGGGAATATCCTCCAGGGTCAGGAGGCGGCCGAAACAGGTGGCACCGGCCACAATGATCAGCAGGGTTGCCGATGTGACGGCGGAACTCACGGTAATATTCTTGACCTGGGAAAACTTCATCGATTTGTGGATGCACAACTCCACGAAAAAGGCATAGACACTGGCCACCACGGCCGCTTCATTGGCGGTGAAAGCGCCGCTGAAAATTCCGCCGAAAATAATGACCGGCAGCATCAGGGACCAGAAGCCTTCCTTGAGGATGCTCAGGGTCTCCTTGAAGCTGGGCGGCGGCATACGGACAATTTTCTTGTTCCCCTTGAAAATAAAGAAAGTGTAAAGGCACACTCCCCCCATGATCAGGACACCCGGCAAAAATCCGGTCAGGAAAAGACCTTCAAGGGATACGTTGCTGATCATGCTGTAAAGGATCATGCTGATGCTGGGCGGGATGATCACCCCCAGGTTGGGCGACGTGGTCATTACTCCGATGGTATAGCCTTCCGGATATCCGTTTTCAAGAAGTGCGGGAATCATGAAACCGCCCAGGGCCACCACGGTGGCCACCGTCGATCCGGAGATGGCTCCGAAAAGGCCGCAGGCCAGGACCCCGGCCATGCCCAGTCCGCCCGGAAGCCATGAGACCAGAACATTGGCCACCTTGATGAGCTTTTCCACTATGGTGCCCGCGGTCATGATGTTACCACAGAGAATGAAAAACAAGACCACCACCAGAGCGAAGTTGTCCATGCTGCGAAAGATGGTCTGGAAAAGAAGCAAAATGGGAAGGTCGGTGAAAAAGAGGAACCCCAAAACAGCCGTAAAGAACAGGCACATAAAAACAGGAATGTAGGTCGCCATGCAACCGAGAAGGATCAACAGAATTATAACATCGTTACCAGTCATAGAAAAGATCTTCCCCGCTTCTGATTGTTTCCTAAACCAAGGCCAGGACAATGCAAACCGCCTCTGCGTCCTGCCCGCATTTCATTGCCGCGCAGTTGCTTCAGGCCTCTTGATCGCCTTGCTTGGATCTTAGCTGATCGACATCTTCATAAATGACCTGAATGGTGCGTATCAGCATCAATACGCCCGTCAAGGGTAAAATTGCATAAAGATAGACCAGGGGTATTCTGAGGATGATGGTTTTCTGGAATGTTTTCACCTGCAGCATCGCCATCTTCCAGCCATAGATGATCATCATGGAAGCAAAAATGAGTGTTACGCTGTTTGAAAAGAAAGTCAGGGCCGTCTTGAGTTTCGGAAGCAGCTGAACCGAGGCATCTATCTTGATCATAGAGCGTTTTTTCACGGCGCTGCAACAGCCGATGAAGGTGGTGTAAATTATCACCTCACGCACCAATTCTTCTGACCATGCCAGCGTGTAATTGAACCCGTAACGCATGACCACGTTTACGAACAGGGCCACAAGAGCGATCATAACTGTGATGAAGAGGGTCCAGTCCTCGAAGAAGGTAAGTATCTTGTCAAGAAAATTCAGGGTTTTGCGAAACATTCGACCTCATCCTGCCAGGTTTGTTGAAAGGGTTTTCAATCATAACGGGCCGAGCAGACGATACAATCTGTTCCTTTTTAACCGCGTCCGCCGACCCGTGATGCTTTTGATGATAACATATTCTGCTGCTCTGAGACAGGACTTTCGGGAGCATCTACGACTGATCTTGTCAAGGAGGCCGGTGAAATATGCACCGGCCTCCTTTTTTTTCATCAACTTACTCCGGATCCTGTCCGTCTTAATCGATCTTGTACCCCATGTAGCTCTGGACTTCCTTGAGATAGTCCGCAGGACGATACTTGTCTCCGGGATACAACTTGTTGATCTCCGGCTTATACTTGATATGAGCGGCATTGCCTTTTTTCTTGAGCCAGTTCATATCCTTTTCCGACAGGGTAAAGAACAGAATTCCGTTCTTGGAGGCCTTGGCGATCTCCACGGCTTCCTGGATCTTGGTCTGCTCCCTGATATTGGCGCAGACATCGTGGACGACCTCCTTGAAGGTCTTCTGCAGATCGGCCGGCAAACGGTTGAACCAGGCCTTGTTGAAAATCCAGATGAACAATCCCTGAGCGTAGTCAAGGTATGTATAATACTTACAGACCTCGAACTTCTTGGTGATATTGCACACCATCGGTGTATGGTCAAGACCGGTTATGACTCCCTGCTTGAGCGCAACCGGTACGTCCGGCCAGGGCATAACCACAGGATTGAACCCGCATTCCTTGTAAAACAGCTGGTTAACAGCCGCTTCGGCCGTACGGAACTTTACCTTCTTGGCCTCTGCAATATTGCGGACAGGAATGGTGGTGGCCCAACCGTAATTACCGTAACCGGTAATATCGAGACCCATTATCCCCTGATGATCCATCGCCATCATGAAATGTTTGAACAATTTCTTGTTGGCGATAAACTTGTCCAGCTTGTCGAAGGAATTGATCAGAAAAGGCAGGTTGACCAGACCGAAGCGCGGTCCGAGGTTTGTTGCGGCCACGGAACTTACGCCCATACCCTGAATTGCCCCCATTTGAAGCTGGTTGAGAACCTCAACCTCACCGCCGAGCATGGAAAACGGTTTGTAGTCGATGTAAATCTGCCCATTTGTCCTTTTCCAAAGTTCATCGCGAATTGCAAACCCGGCGTACACTCCCTTCAAAACCGGATGGGATACGTTGGAAACAATGCATTTGTACTTGGCACCCTTTGGATCGAATTTGGGTTTCCAGGCGTCTAGCGACGGCTTTTTGGCATATGCCGTGCCAAAAACGAACCCGATGATGATCAATGCACCGATAGCCCCAAAAAAAACCTTCCTGGCCATTTACCCCTCCTTTGCTAAAGGCATCCCGTCAGTTAATAAATTTCATTCATTTGCCAAAAGCCATTTAAAAGCTAAATAACAGCTACAATCATCTTCAGTCAAGTAAAAAAATGGGTCCGTGAAGACGTCCTCGTCGCCGGCGAGTCATCATCTCCATCATCCGTCACTTTATAGCCGCAAACTCGGACTGTTACAACCATACAGAAAATCAAGCCCCCGCTTCAAGCTTTTGCCGCAAACAGTGATTTGCGGATTTTTTGAGGCCTCCGGACCGATGTGTCTTGCCTTTCTGCAACAAAAAACCCCGTCCTTTAGTAAGGACGGGGTTGATAATACCGACATTGCCGGGCCTGAGCCGAAATTATTCTTTCTTTTCCTCTTCGGTTTCAACAGACTCGTCTTTTTCCGGCGTTTGCTGTTCAGCCTGACGTCCGGATTCCGCAGACTGTTCTTCCGCGTCCGCAGGCTCCTGCGGGGCATCTTTCTCCGCAGTGCTTGCTTGTTTTTCTTCTTCTGTCCCGGCCCGAGGCTTTTCCGCGCTCTTTTCTGCGGTCATATCCTGACCGGCGGCCTTGGGAGCCTCTTTCTTGGCTGCCTTTACCTTTTTCCTGGCTTTCTTTTTACGGGCATGGTCGTCATGGTCCACCAGTTCGATGATCGAAACCGGAGCGGCATCACCGGCCCTGCGCCCCACTTTTATAATTCTTGTATATCCGCCTGATATTTTGCCAAAACGCTTTTGCACTTCTTCGAACAGCTTGTGCACCACATTCTTTTCTCTTACGATGGCAAGCGCCTGGCGCCTGGCATGCAGATCCCCCCGCTTGGCAAGCGTGATCAGGTGGTCGGCCCACCTGCGCAGTTCCTTGGCTTTGGCATCGGTGGTTTTGATCCGGTCATATTTGAACAACGAAGTCACCATGTTACGAAACATGGCTTGCCGGTGACTGATAGTCCGGTTGAGTTTAATTCCGCTCTTTCTATGTCTCATGGAAATATTTACTCCCCTTCTTCATTATCTTCTTCAGGAGGCACAAAACCTTCCAGCTTCATTCCAAGCGACAAGCCCATTTCGGCAAGGACTTCCTTGATTTCGTTTAGCGATTTACGGCCGAAATTCTTGGTTTTGAGCATTTCGGCTTCGGTTTTCTGAACCAGCTGATATATTTTGTTTATTTCTGCGTTCTTCAGACAATTGGCGCTGCGAACGGACAGCTCGAGTTCTTCAACGCTCCTGTACAGGTTCTCGTTGAATTTCGGCTTTTCTTCATCTTCGTTTCCAACTTTTGCTTTTGGCTCCAGCGATTCATCGAAATTGATGAAAATCGACATCTGTTCCTTGAAAATCTTGGCAGCGTAAGCAACCGCGTCCTCAGGTTTTATGCTTCCATCGGTCCAGACCTCAAGGGTGAGCTTATCGTAGTCTGTAAGCTGGCCGACACGGGAGTTACCCACGACATAGTTTACTTTCTTTATCGGTGAAAAAACAGCATCTATCGGAATGGTGCCTATGGGAGCATCCTCGTCCTTGTTGTCCTCGGAAAGAGCGTATCCCTTCCCCACCTTGACGGTCATCTCCATGTTCAGTTTGGCACCTTCGGACAAACTGGCAATATGCTGATCGGGGTTTAGGATATCCACCGCTCCGTCTTCACTTATGATATCTCCGGCCTTTACGACACGCTCACCTTCGGCCTCTATTCTGACCTTGCGCGGGGCAAGATCCTTGACCTTCAGGCGTACCTGCTTGAGATTCAGGATTATCTCCGAAACATCTTCCAAAACCCCAGGTATCACACTGTATTCGTGTTGCACGGAATCTATCTTGACCGATGTAATGGCGGCCCCGTGCAGCGACGACAGTATAATGCGCCTCAGTGAATTGCCGATGGTTATTCCATATCCTCTTTCAAGCGGCTCACAAACAAACTTCCCGTAAGTCGGAGTGCTGCTGACTTCGACTTTGTCCGGCTTGATCATCTCCCGCCAGTTTACATACATAAGTTCATTGGTCGACATGATTGTATCTCCGATGACTTGGGATTTAATTATTCGCCACCAGTCGTGCGATGCCCCAGTCCGGTTTCAATTACTTCGAATACAGCTCGACGATCAACTGTTCTTGCATAGGCATGGTGAGATCTTCACGAACAGGGAAGCTTTTTACGACACCCTTCATCTGCTCCTTTTCCAAATCCAACCACTGGGGGATACCTCTGCGTACAACGGCATCCAAGGCATCTACAATGGCCTGAACCTTCCTGCTTTTCTCCTTTACTTCTATTTCATCCCCGACTTTGACCAGATAGGAGGGGATATTTACGCTTTTACCGTTGACCAGAAAATGCTTATGGCGCACGAAATGCCGGCCCTGATTGCGTGAATTCACGAATCCCAACCGGTAGACTATGTTGTCCAGCCGTCTTTCAAGCAAAACCAGCAGGTTGGTTCCTGTTATACCCTGTTGCCGGTCGGCCTTCTGGAAAAAGAGCCGGAACTGCTTTTCCGAAAGCCCATACATTCTTTTAACCTTCTGCTTCTCTCGCAGCTGGATACCGTAATCCGAAGGCTTACCGCGCCTTTTCTGGCCATGTTCACCCGGTGCGTATCCGCGACGGTCGAATGCACACTTGTCTGAATAGCACCGGTCTCCCTTGAGAAACAGTTTCATGTTCTCTCTTCGGCATATTCTGCAAACCGAACCTCTATAACGTGCCAAAGTTGCCTCCTTTGCGACAGGGCTTTTCTCTGTAGCTTTCCGGGCCCGGCCTGATTCACAGTATCAGATCCGGTGCCTTTTCACTCATGCCGGGACCACACTGGCCGGCCCCTTCCCAAAACGCGCTCTATACACGCCGCCTTTTCGGCGGCCTGCACCCGTTATGCGGAATGGGAGTGACGTCCCTGATGGCTGTAATATTGAAACCTGCGGCCTGCAAGGCCCGCAGGGCGGATTCACGCCCGGCGCCGGGCCCCTTGACGTATACCTCCACGGTCCTCATACCATGTTCCATGGCCTTTTTGGCCGCATCTTCAGCGGTAAGCTGAGCGGCAAAAGGAGTGCTTTTCCGCGAACCCTTGAATCCCTGCACCCCTGCGCTGGACCAGGCCACCGTGTTTCCGGCCGTATCGGTTATCGTAACGATTGTATTGTTGAAGGTCGATTGAATATGAACGATGCCGCTGGCAATATTCTTCTTTTCCTTTTTCTTGGTACGGGTTTTCCGTGGCATGATCTGTATTCCTGTCGATTATTGGTTACTTTTTCTTTGCCGCGCCCTTTTTCTTGACGGCGGCCCGCTTCGGCCCCTTACGCGTCCGCGCGTTGGTGCTCGTCCGCTGGCCGCGCACCGGCAGTCCCCTGCGGTGTCTCAGTCCCCGGTAGCATCCGAGATCCATGAGACGCTTAATGTTCATGGACACTTCGGTCCGCAACTCGCCCTCAACCTTGTATTGACTGTCAATGATCCTGCGAATGCTGTTGATCTGAGCGTCGGTCAAATCATCGGTCAAGGTGTTGGGGTCTATTTTCAGCTGCTGCAATATTTTCTTAGAGGTCGTTCGTCCTATGCCGAATATGTAGGTAAGACCGATCTCTATTCTTTTGCGTCTAGGTAAGTCAACGCCAGCAATACGTGCCAAAGCTTTTCCTCCTCTAATCCGAAATGGAACTAATTAGCCTTGCCGTTGTTTGTGCCTTTTGTTTTCACATATAACCCTTACTACGCCCTTGCGACGCACTATTTTGCATTTACTGCAAATCTTTTTTACAGACGCTCTGACCTTCATCTTTCAAACTCCTTAATCAACCCCGAATCCGGGGGCTGTCCGATGCTATTCTTCCCGCCTGGCCTGCCATCTATTTCGAACGGTAGGTGATTCGACCGCGGGTCAAATCATATGGCGAAAGCTCGACCGTTACCTTGTCTCCGGGCAAAATTTTGATGAAATGCATTCTCATTTTACCGCTTATATGAGCCAGAACCTGGTGTCCGTTTTCAAGCTCCACCTTGAACATGGCATTGGGCAAGGTCTCCAGAACCGTTCCCTCGACTTTTATGGCTTCTTCTTTCGCCATTACTCCCCCTTATGAGAACTTTGGTTGATCACCGCGTGCGGCTGCGAAACCCGCCCTGCTTGAGAAATCCCTCATAATGTCTGGTCAGCATATGGGATTCTATCTGCGCGATGGTATCAATGGCCACTCCGACAACGATCAGAAGCGCCGTACCGCCGAAATAAAAGGGCACATTGAATTTGGTGATAAGTATCGACGGCAATACGCAGACGGCTGAAACGTAAACGGCACCTCCCAGCGTTATGCGGGTAAGAACGCGGTCGATGTAATCGGCGGTAGGCTTGCCGGGCCTGATTCCGGGTATATACCCGCCGTTTTTCTTCATGTTTTCAGCCACATCCACCGGATTAAAAGTAACAGCCGTGTAAAAATAGCAGAAGAAAAAGATGAATCCAACAAACAGGGTCTCATAAATCCAGTTGCCGGGATGCAGCATGCCGGCGATGTTCTGAATCCAGGGAACATCCACGAAAGAGCCTATGGTCGCCGGAAACATTATAATGGATGATGCGAAAATCGGCGGGATAACACCCGAAGTGTTTATCTTCAGGGGCAGATGAGTACTGCGCCCGCCATACATTCGCCTTCCTACGATCCGCTTGGCGTATTGAACCGGTATCCGGCGCTGACCCTGCTCCACGTATATTATGAAAGCCACTACCGCGACCATCAGAACCGTGAGGATGACCAGCGCAAAAATATTCATCTCGCCCGTGGACAGGAGCCGAAAGGTGTTGCCGACGGCAGCAGGCATGCGGGCCACGATGCCGGCAAAGATTATCAGCGAAATTCCGTTGCCGATACCCCGTTCGGTTATTTGCTCTCCAAGCCACATGATAAAGGCGGTTCCGGCAGTAAAGGTCAGCACCGTCATCAAGCGGAACCCCCAGCCGGGAAACATGACTATCGGCGCCCCGGAAGGAGAAGACATCCTTTCCAGACCCACGGCTATTCCGAACCCCTGAATGATACTGAGCAGAATTGTCCCGTAACGCGTGTACTGGGTTATTTTCTTCCGGCCCTGCTCTCCTTCTTTCTGAAGCTGTTCCAGATGGGGTATCACGACCGTCAGGAGCTGTAGGATGATGGATGCGCTGATGTAAGGCATTATTCCGAGGGCAAACACCGACATCTGGCGCAGGGCACCACCTGAAAACATATTGAAAACACCGAAAATCGTACCCTCGACCTTGTCAAAGAAAGATGCCAACGCCACCGTATCGATCCCCGGGGTCGGCACGTGCACACCGACGCGGTACACCGCCAGCAATCCGGCGGTGTAAAGAATTCTCCGCTTCAGTTCCGGTATCTTGAATATGTTTGCCAAACCGCTGCTAACCATGATCAGCTCACCTCGATCGTGCCACCGGCAGCTTCGACCTTTGCCTTTGCACTTTTACTGGCGGCATCGACCTTTATCGTCAATGGCTGTTGCAACTCGCCGTTACCCAGCAGCTTGATACCATCCCTGCGTCCCTTGACCAGGCCGGCCTTTACCAGGACGCTTTCATCCACAGTCGACCCTGCATCGAAACGATTCAGGTCTCTCACATTGATAACGGCAAAATTCTTCTTGAAAATATTGGTAAACCCCCGCTTGGGCAGCCGGCGGTGAATCGGCATTTGACCGCCCTCGTAACCGGGACGGACACCGCCGCCGGACCTGCTGTTGTGTCCTTTGTTGCCCCGGCCGGCGGTCTTTCCCCAACCGGACCCGACACCACGGCCGATCCTCTTTCTGGCCTTACGCGCCCCCTTAGCAGGTGAGAGCTCATGAAGTTTCATCAGTGATCTCCTCAGCCTTGACCAGATGCGAAACCTTCTCTATCATTCCGCGGATAGCTGGCGTATCTTCAAGTTGCACAGTTTTGTTCATTTTGGTCAACCCCATGCCTTTCAACACCCTGCGGTGCTTTTCAGGCCTGCCGATCATGCTGCGTACCAGGGTGACGTTTATTTTTCCTGCCATTGATCCATCCTTACTGAATTTCTTCAACCCGCAGTCCCCGGCGCCGGGCGACAGTCTCTATGCTTTGCAGCTGCCGCAAACCGTCTATGGTCGCCTTGACAACGTTGTGCGGGTTATTGGTTCCCATGCATTTTGTCAGTATATTCTGAACCCCCACCGCCTCCAGGACCGCTCGCACGGCTCCGCCGGCAATAACTCCGGTACCTTCGGAAGCCGGTTTCAGCAGCACGCGTCCGGCACCGAATCTGCCGATGACCTGAAACGGAATGGTCCCTTCCTGAAGGGGCACCTGGATCATGTTTTTACGGGCTTTTTCAACTCCCTTGCGGATTGCTTCGGGCACTTCCCCGGCTTTGCCCAGACCGAAGCCGACTTGCCCTTCTCCATCGCCTACCACCACAATGGCGCTGAAGCTGAAGCGCCGGCCGCCCTTTACCACTTTGGCAACCCGGCTGATGTGCACCACCTTGTCGATTAGCTGGTTTTCGTCTTGTTGATTTGTTTTGTACAAGGGATCGCCTCCTTTGCAACCACTTATAATACCTTATAATTCAAGTCCGGCTTCCCGTGCGCCGTCCGAAACGGCCTTGACCCTGCCGTGATAGAGAAACCCGTTTCTGTCGAAAACAACCTGCTTGATGCCCTTTTCAAGGGCCCGCTTCCCGATGAGCTTACCGACAAAGGCGGCGGCGGCGACCTTGCTTTCGAACTTGGGTTGTGAACGGACTTCCTTCTCTACCGTCGATGCTGCGGCCAGTGTGCGGCCGTTCACATCGTCGATGATCTGGGCGTAAATATGCCTGGCACTGCGGAAAACGCTCAGCCGCGGCCTTTCGCTCTTTCCAGAAATCTTTTTCCTTATCCGTGCCTTGCGTTTGATGCGGGCCAGATATGTAGGATTAGTCGAACCCATTTTAGATCCTCGTTCTTGATTTTTTCAGATCAAAATTACTTGGTTCCAGTCTTGCCGGCCTTGCGCTGAATATGTTCTTCAGCGTACTTTATTCCTTTACCCTTATACGGCTCGGGCGGCCGCAAGGCGCGTATGGAAGCGGCAGTCTGCCCCAGCACTTGCTTGTCGATCCCCGCCAGCTTGATGATATTGTTCTTCTCCACCTTGGCCGTCACCCCTTCGGGTAGTGGAAAATCGATTGGATGGGAGTAGCCCAGGTTGAAAAGTATGCTTTTTCCCTTGGCTTCGGCCCTGTAGCCGATTCCGTTGATTTCGAGAACCCTTTCAAACCCCTTGCTCACACCCACCACCATGTTGTTTACCAGGCTGCGGGTCAACCCCTGAAGGGCCCTGCTGATACGATTGTCAATGACGGTCTCGACGGTTATCAGGTCTTTTTCTATCTTCAAATTCACTGCGGAATGAATTTCTTGGGTCAGGGTTCCGTTTTTACCCTTGACCGTAAGCAACCGGTCGTCCAGCCTGATGGTCGTGCCTTCGGGCACGGGTATCGGTTTTTTTCCTACTCGCGACATCTTTCACCTCTGAATTGCCTTGCCCCGGTTGCGAAAATCCCGGGCTGTTTGCTGCTGTTTCCACCAGGAAAAAAAGGACAGCTCTGCTTATTCCATTTCCAGCTTACCAAACAGTACAAAGCAGCTCGCCGCCCACGTTGATCGCACGGGCCTTCTTGTCTGTAAGCACCCCTTTGGAAGTCGACAAGATAGCAATGCCCAGGCCGTTGTATACCGGCTTGATCTCCTTTGAGTCCACATATACCCGCCGGCTGGGTTTGCTGACCCTCTGGATATCCAAAATGGCATGCTGGTTGTCTTCCGTATAGCGAAGATAGATCCTCAGGATGCCCTGCTTGCCGTCCTTGATGAATTTGTAATTGCGGATGTATCCTTCGCTCTTGAGGACTTTCGCTATCTCTGTCTTCATTTTCGAACCGGGCACATCTACACTGTTGAACTTCGCTTTGCCGGCGTTGCGAATCCGGGTCAGCATGTCCGCTATGGGATCACTCATTGACATGGGCTCTCTCCGTATCAATTTGCGGCCGGTCTTTCCGGTTGCGGCCGAACCGCTTTAATTACTTCCTAAAATTTTTACCAGCTTGACTTGGTCACCCCTGGCAGTTTGCCCTGTGATGCCATGGTTCGGAAACAGATGCGGCACAGCCCGAATTTCCTCAGAAACCCTCGCGGTCTGCCGCATATCGGACACCGGTTATAGGCTCGCACCTTGAATTTTGGTTTACGTCTCGCCTTAATCCGTAATGCTGTTCTGGCCAACACAACCTCCTTGAATTGCCTTCAAGCCTTTATTTCCTGAATGGCATACCCATCAGTTTCAGCAGCTCCCGCCCTTCCTCATCGGTTCCGGCGGTAGTGACGATACTGATATTCATTCCCTTGATCTTGTCGATCTTGTCATAATCTACTTCAGGGAAAATAATGTGCTCCTTTATCCCCAGCGAATAATTTCCGGCACCATCGAAGGCCTTGGGCGATATACCCCGGAAATCACGCACACGCGGCAGGGCGATGTTGACCAGCTTCTGATAAAAATCATACATTTTGCGCCGCCGCAATGTAACCATACACCCGATGGGCATTCCGGCCCTCAGCTTGAAGGCCGCTATCGATTTTTTGGCGCGGGTTATCACCGGCTTCTGGCCCGCAATGGCCATCAGTTCTTCAACAGCCCCGTCAAGAACCTTTATATTCTGGATTGCTTCGCCCAGCCCCATGTTGAGAACGATCTTATCAAGACGGGGAATCTGCATCCGGTTCTTGTACCCGAACTTTTCTTTGAGTTTCGGGACTACCTGCTCTTCATAGAAAGATTTCAACTGTGACATTCCAATCCTCCGGAGTACACGTATCTGTCACGCGCTCCCTAGGCGTCGATTATTTCGTTACACTTGCGGCAAACCCGCACCTTCTTGCCGTCATCGAGCCTTTGCATCTTGATCCTGATGGGCGCAACGCACTTGTCGCACATCAGCATTACGTTCGACCAATGAATCGGCGCTTCGCTCTCTATGATTCCGCCCTGTCTGTTTTGCATGTTGGGCCGGCTATGCCTTTTGACGATATTGATGTTTTCCACCAACACCCGCTGCTTCTTGCGATCGACTTTGATGATTTTGCCGATTTTTCCCTTGTCCTTACCGGCAATCACTTTGACCTTGTCGTCCTTTTTCAGATGGCATTTTTGTCGCATCATGGGACAGTACTCCAATGATTCCGTATTTATAGTACTTCCGGCGCCAGCGAAACGATCTTCATGAAACGCTTGGCCCGCAGCTCGCGTGCCACCGGACCGAAAATGCGTGTGCCCAGCGGTTCACGCTGATTGTTTATGAGCACCGCGCTGTTATCGTCGAAGCGGATGTATGATCCATCCGGCCTGCGGATCTCTTTCTTGGTTCGCACCACTACCGCCTTGTGGACATCGCCTTTTTTTACCTTGGCATTCGGTATGGCATCCTTAACCGAAACCACGATGATGTCACCGATACTGGCATATCTCCGCTTCGATCCACCCAGGACCTTTATGCAATACAGAACACGGGCACCGGAATTGTCGGCTACGGTCAATTTGGTCTCTGCCTGAATCATTTTCTGTTATCCTTCTGGTTCTAGAGGGCTTTTTCCACGATCTTGCTAACCCGCCAACGCTTCGTCTTGCTCAACGGACGTGACTCGGTGATCAATACCTTGTCGCCGATGCTGCATGCATTTTCCTTGTCATGAGCGATGAATTTGTTCCGGCGACGAATGTACTTTTTATACAATGGATGCTTTACCAACCGCTCCACCTGCACCACCACGGTCTTATCCATCTTGTTGCTCACGATTGTGCCGATAACCTGTCTTTTCATGCCACGTTTTTTCATAGCCGCCATTACTCGCTAGTCGGTGTTTTGTTGAGCTCAACTTCCCTCAGGACTGTTTTGAGCCGGGCTATATCCCTACGGGTCTGCTTGATCCTGCTGGTATTTTCCAGCTGTCCCACTCCGTGCTGAAAGCGAAGGTTGAACAACTCCTGTTGTAAATCCACTACCTTCTGCTGCATGTCTTCAGGGGTCATTTCCCTAATTTCACTTGCTTTCATCAGACTTCGCTCCTCTCAACGAACTTTGTTTTAATCGGAAGCTTGTGAGAAGCAAGACGGAGTGCTTCCTTGGCCATTTCCCTGGAAACCCCGGACATTTCATAGAGAATGCGTCCCGGCTTGATCACGGCCACCCATCCTTCAGGAGAGCCTTTGCCTTTTCCCATTCGCACTTCAGCCGGTTTCTTGGTTATTGGCTTATCCGGGAAAATGCGAATCCAGATCTTTCCGCCACGCTTTACATGGCGTGTCATGGCGATACGGGCAGCCTCGATCTGCTTGGCCGTCAGCCAGCCGCGGTCGATTGCCTTAAGTCCGAATTCACCGAAATTCAAGTTGCATCCCCGCCGGGCGACACCCCTCATTTTCCCTTTCTGGCGTTTACGATATTTGACTTTTTTAGGGCTCAGCATGACTTCACGTCTCCTGCTTCCATACTTTTTTCTGGACGGCGTCCGGCGTTGTCATCAATTACACGGTCCTGGCTCGTACTGCCGCGGGGTTACTCCGCCGGGGTGCCTTTTTTGCCTTATTTCCCGATCTCGTTCTTTTCCTTTTTCAGGATCTCACCTTTGAAAATAAAAACCTTTACGCCGATAACTCCGTAAGTCGTTTTGGCCTCGATGAAACCATAATCGATATCGGCCCTCAGGGTATGCAGGGGGACCCTGCCTTCCCGGTACCATTCGGTACGGGCCATTTCAGCCCCGCCAAGCCGTCCGGAGCAAATTATCTTGATGCCCTGGGCGCCGAATCTCAGGGCCGAAGACACCGCTCTTTTCATGGCCCGGCGGAAAGCGACCCGCCGTTCGATCTGGAGGGCGACGTTTTCAGCAACCAGTTGGGCGTCTATTTCCGGCTTGCGGACTTCCTGGATATCGATCAGCACTTCCTGGGTAACCATCTTCTCCAGTTCTGATCTCAGCCTCTCGATCTCCACGCCCTTTTTGCCGATGACGATTCCGGGCCGGGCGGTGAAGATTCTCAGGCGGATTCTTTTAGCCGATCTTTCTATCTCTATCCGCGAGATTCCGGCGTGATAAAGCTTGTTCTTGATGAACTTGCGGATCTTGTAGTCTTCGTAGATATAGTCCGCGTATTTCTTATCAGCGTACCACCGGGATTCCCAGGTTTTGACAATTCCTAATCTCAAACCGATCGGATTGACTTTCTGGCCCAAACTGTTCCCTCCTTTTTAGACCGATTCTTCTGCCAGAACGACGGTAATGTGACTGGTCCTTTTCAAAATTCTCGTTCCGCGCCCCCTGGCCCTGGCCCGATAACGCTTTAGCATTGGACCTCGATCCACGATTAAATTCTTGACCACCAGCAGATCAACATCCAGATTCATGTTGTTGTCGGCGTTGGCCGCAGCCGAACGTATCGTCTTTTCGACGATACCGGCACCCTTCTGGGGCATGAACCTCAGAATCTGTAAGGCTTTCTCTACCGGTTTACCCTTGACGGCATCAGCAAGCATCCGCACTTTCTGCGGCGAAATGCGCACGTACTTGGTTACGGCTTTAACCTCCATCGGCTCTAGCTCTCCTTACCTTGCGGTTACTTCCTCTTCGATTTCTTGTCGGCGGCGTGACCATAGTATGTGCGTGTCGGAGAAAATTCGCCGAGCTTGTGGCCGACCATGTTCTCGGTTACGAAAACCGGAATAAACTTTCTTCCGTTGTGCACCGCCAAAGTTATGCCGACCATCTCCGGCACAATGGTCGATCTGCGCGACCATGTCTTGATCACCCTGTTGCTGCGCGTCTCCTGCGCCGCAAGAACCTTCTTCATCAGTTTGGGAGCGATATAAGGTCCTTTTTTCAACGAACGTGGCATAACGCCTCCTGCTTAAGATCACTTTCCGGGTCGTCAAACTGGCTTAACGAATCTTTTCTGCGCCATGGCGCCTATTTCTTGTACCTGCGTTTCACGATATACTTGTCAGTTTGCTTGTTCTTACGGGTACGGTATCCCTTGGTCGGCCAACCCCACGGCGAGCACGGATGACGGCCGCCGGACGAACGTCCTTCGCCGCCGCCCATGGGATGATCGACCGGATTCATGGCCACTCCCCTGACCTTGGGCCTGCGGCCCAGCCATCTGGAACGGCCTGCCTTGCCGATGGAAAGGTTTTCATGGTTCACGTTGCCCAGCTGCCCGACCGTTGCCTTGCAGCGCAGCAGCACCATGCGGACTTCTCCCGACGGCAGTTTTACCAGGGCATACCTGTCTTCCTTGGCCATGAGCTGGGCGTAAGTCCCGGCACTGCGCACAATCTGGCCGCCCTTGCCCAGCTTCAGCTCGATGTTGTGAATATGGGTTCCAAGAGGAATATTTGAAAGCGGCAGCGCGTTGCCCGGCTTTATGTCGGCATCCGGACCGGACATCACCGTATCTCCCACATTCAGGTTGAGCGGAGCCAGGATGTAACGCTTTTCTCCATCTGCGTAATGAAGCAGAGCGATCCTGGCGCTGCGGTTCGGATCGTATTCTATCGATGCGACCTTGGCCGGGATGCCGTCCTTGTCCCGCTTGAAATCTATTATCCGGTAGTAGCGCTTATGCCCGCCGCCCCGCCTGCGGCTGGTAATCCGGCCATTGTTGTTACGGCCGCCGCTCTTTTTCATGATCCTGATCAGGCTCTTCTCCGGTGCGGTCTTGGTAATCTCGTCGAACGTCGAATAGGTCTGAAACCTCCGTCCGGGTGAAGTCGGGTTGACTCTTTTTACTGCCATGATCTTAGCTCCCAAGCTCTATTTATACTCAGCACTTCAGTGCACAAACTTTTTAATCTAGGCTCCCTCGAAAAAGTCGATCTTTTCGCCAGGTGCCAAGGTAACGATCGCCTTTTTCCAGTTCTTCCTTTGACCGAGAATCCTTCCCCGTCGTTTTATTTTACCCTTCATGTTCATTGTGCGCGTGGAGAGTACTTTCACTCCGAAAATCTGCTCTATCGCCCGCTGGATCTCGATTCGATTAGCCCGCGGGTCCACTTCGAAAGTGAGCTGATTGTATTTTTCTTTCTGAATCGTGGTCTTTTCGGTCAAAAGAGGCCTTTTGATAATATCGTATTGAATCATTGCCCAAGCCTCCCTTCCAGCGCCCTGACTACCGGTTCGAGCAATACCAGCTTTTCGTACTTCAGAACGTCGTAAACGTTCAGTCCTTCCTGCCGCAAAACTTTGACGCCCTTGACGTTACGAGAAGACAGTTCCAGGTTCTCGTTCTTCTGATCGGTTACTATCAGCGCGTTGCCGGCGTCAATATTCTCGATGGCTCTGACGAAATCCTTCGTCTTGATTCTTTCCATCTCAAAGCTGTCGAGCACCACGAGTTCTTTCGATGCCAGTTTGCTGCTCAACGCCATTTTCAGCGCAAGACGCTTCATCTTCTTCGGCACCTTTTTCTCATGGGAACGGGGCGAGGGACCGAAAACGACGCCGCCTCCCCTCAGAATCGGAGACTTGATATCACCCTTACGGGCCCGCCCGGTACCTTTCTGGCGATAAAGCTTCCTCGTGCTGCCCTTGACATCGGAACGTCTCTTGACAGAGGCCGTGCCTGCTCTTCTGCCCGCCAACTGTGCAATCACCACCTGATGAAGCACCGCAGGTTTCACTTCGATATCGAAAATCGCCTCAGGCAACTCCGTTTCCGACACCTTCTCACCGTTTATATTGATAACCTCTACAGTTGCCATATTCTTCCTCACCAGGTCATTGGCCTTGAGCGGAGCAATTCAGCCGGGCTACGCATCAATCCGCGGCAGTCACCGATCCACAAGCCAGGCCTATTTGGCAAATTTCACTTTCTTGATGGTCACCAGGCCTTCCCGGTGTCCCGGAACCGCGCCCTTCAACATTATAAGGTTCTCTTCGGGTCGTATATCGATAACTTCGAGATTGCGAACCGTCTTCCTGGCCGCTCCGTACCTGCCGGGCAGTTTTTTGCCCTTGATCACCTTGGCAGGGTAGGCGCTGCAACCGATTGATCCTGGAATACGATGGGATTTGCTTCCATGTGTTTTTCTGCCGCCACCGAAACCGTGCCTTTTCATGACCCCCGAGAAACCGCGCCCCTTGGTGGTACCAACGACATCTACTTTTTCGCCCACCTTGAAGATCTCCGGCCCCACGGTCTGCCCCAGAGAGAAGGCTTCCGGATCATCGACAGCCACTTCTTTCAGATAGGCGAAGCATACTCCGCCGCTTTGCTTGAAATGGCCCTGGAGAGGCTTGGTGACCCTGCTCTTTTTCTTCTCTCCGAACCCGATCTGCAGGGCGTTGTATCCGTCTTTCGCCTCTGTCTTTATCTGGGTTACGACACACGGCCCGGCCTGGATAACCGTTACCGGGACATAGCGGCCGTCGGATGTAAAAATACCCGTCATGCCCAGTTTTTTACCGATCAGTCCTTTACTCATAGGTCAATCTTCCCTGTGCTACAATTTGATCTCAACATCGACACCCGGAGAAAGATCCAATTTCATCAAGGCGTCCACTGTCTGCTGGGTCGGTTCCAGAATATCCAGCAACCGCTTGTGCGTCCGCATCTCGAACTGCTCACGCGATTTCTTGTCGATGTGAGGTGAACGCAATACACAAAACTTGTTGATTCTGGTCGGCAGTGGTATCGGACCCACCACCTTGGCGCCGGTCTTCCTGGCCGTATCCAGGATATCCGATGCGCTCTGGTCCAACAGTTTGTGATCATAAGCTTTGAGCCGTATACGTATCTTGGCATTCATTATCATGGCTTCGTCTCTCTTATTCGATGATTTCGCTCACCACACCGGCGCCGACCGTCCGTCCGCCTTCCCGAATGGCAAAGCGCAGCTCCTTTTCCATGGCGATCGGCGTTATCAGC
>Ga0256835_1000340_pt1 | contig 36149 bp, 28 predicted proteins | sample PIR30metaG_FD_185972 | JGI IMG/M metagenome (GOLD analysis project Ga0256835, IMG submission 185972) | Hydrothermal vent microbial communities from East Pacific Rise, Pacific Ocean - PIR-30 | ecosystem: Environmental > Aquatic > Marine > Hydrothermal vents | place: Pacific Ocean: East Pacific...
GTTTTCGTGCCCGGTCCGGACCGGTGCAGTCACGGAAAGCACCCCTGCCCGGACTGTTTTGCCTGCCAGGGCTGCGGCCCGGAACGCTGCCGGGTCTGCCGCGGCAGCGATGACCGTTCAGAAAGATGGCGTTTGTCTGGCAGGTGCAGGCAAAGGGGGAGGCAAGGCGGGACGAGAGAGAAACAAACCAGATAAGGCCCGGCACCCCAAGGTGCCGGGCCGCATGCCTTTTTTAAGAACGGAGCCTTACCAGAGCTTGGTCTCGTCTTCTCCAAGCTGGGCGACAGCCTCGATAAGCTTGTCGTCCTTGTAGACCGGCCGGCGCTGGTCTTTCAGAATGTGGGCATAGGAAAATTCGTCTTCCACCTTGAAAACCTCCAGAGTGGCCACTACCGACGGCTTGGGGCTGAAGGTCTTTCCCTTGTAGGTTACCGGCGGCTTGGTCTCGATGACGTCGAAGCGGGTGCCGGTGATCACCCCTTGTTTCTTGCCCAGGTTGATAAGGACCTGCCCGCCGCTGACATCCACCACGTAGGCCTTTAGGGGATAGTGGGTCATGATGGTGGTAAGCAACTCGCGGTTTAGCAGACGCATGTCCTTTGCCAGGGTGGCGGTGGAAGCAAATTCGCGTTCGATGGAGGCCGCAACTTTGCCGTCGTCAGTGTCGACCAGCTTGAGGTGGATGATGCTGCCGTCCAGCAGGTGGAACAGACGCCCCTTGACGACCAGTCTCGCCTTGAAGGCCCGGCCGAGCTTCATCTGGGTTTCTTCCCTGGCCAGGTCTTTCTTTTTGAGACCCAGTTTTTCAAGGACCATCTGCAAGAGCAGTGGATCCACGGCCTTGACCCTTCCGCTGGCATTGATCTGCTGGGCCAGGTTCATGGCCAGAACCCTGGTAAAACCGTCGCGTACCGAAAGTCCGCCTGACTCCACCGGTTCAAGGATGGTAACCACCATGGCTTCCTGGGTGGTCCATCCGTCTTCGGTGGCCGGCTTGACCGGCGCACCGGCCTTGTATCTTTTCACAACCTCGGCGACCTGGCGGGCCAGGGCCTTCTGGCGCTCTTTGTCCTGTTGCAGGATGACCATCTTGCGGGCCGCGGCCGCCAGGGTGGAGGCGAAAAGGTCATGGGGATTGAGAGCCAGGGCCCGGCGATAATAGGCCAGGGCCTCGGACCATTTCCCCTGGCGTTCGAAGGTAAAGCCCTGGTTGGAAGTCGCTTCTATGTAGTAAGGATCGAGGGCCACCGCCTGCCGGTACATCTTGCGGGACTTGTCCCACTGGCCCTTGGTGGCGTAGATCCGGCCGAGCTGGTTGTACGCCATGGCCCGGTGGGATGGCGAGGCCGATTTCTTGGCAATCGCCTTGAGGTATTCCTTTTCGGCGTCCTTGACCTTGTTTTCACTGAAAAGCAGGTCGCCCTTGACGATGTTGACAAGCGCCCGCTGGCCTGATTTCTTTTCGACCTCAGTTGCAAGCCGGCGGGCCTTGGCCGCGTCTCCCTTGCGGGCGTAAATCTGTGAGAGGCCCTCTTTGCCGAGGATCTCACCCTTTCCCTTGGTGCGCGAAAGGTCGTAAAAAGTCTTTTCGGCCGCCTTGATGTTACCTGTCTTCAACTCGGCGTAGCCCTTGATGGTCTTTGCTTCCACGTTTTTGGGATTCTGTTTGACGACCTTTTCGGAAATGGCCTTGGCCAGTTCCGGGCGATGACGCTGCAACTGGCGCTGGGCCAGCTTGACCAGCATGATTTCGGTGGTCTTGCCGCCGCCCTGGAAAAAATCGAGCAGCTTGAGATCGGGGCCGAGGATGCAGATGGTGGGAAGCACCAGCTTGGCCTCGTACTTGTCGGAAACCCCGGCCTTGTCCAGCAGGATCGGAAAGCTGGGTTTGGCCTTCTTGACGAACTGCTTGACCTTGGCAAGCGGCGAGCGGGTTATTCCCCAGACGATCAGGTCGGTATCCTTGTATTTCTTGGCCAGCTCATCCAGGCTGAGCAGTCCCTGCTGGCTGGGCCGGGAAGCTGCGTCGAAAAAATAGAGTATCACCATGGGCTGGTCTTTCATTGCGGCCAGATCGTAGGTTTTGCCGTTGAGGTCCTGGAGGGTGAACAGGGGCACGGCGTCACCGGATTTGAGCTTGCAAAAACCCGGTGCCGGTGTTCCTGCGACCAGAAGCACAGCCAGCATCAAGCAGACGATACATGGTTTGACAGACTTCATAATTCTCCTCCTTGGTATAGGGCAAACGGCTTGACTCTTCATTGGATTGGCACCAGACGGATGTGTAAGGGAGTGGAGCCCGGCTCGTCGAACTGGAGCTGGGCCTCCCATTCATAGTAATCTTTCAGGCTCAGGGCCACGTTGTATTTGCCAAGGGGCAGTTGCAGCTGGAGCGGGGTTTTGCCCCGGAAAGTGCCGTTTATGAAGATATCGGCTCCGGCCGGCTCACTGGTGACATTCAGCAGCGCGTTTTCGGCGGCTTGTGGCCGGGTATCGGAAATTGTGGCTGAATCGGAGCTTTGATTGTTGTCAGGACCCGGCAGACGCCCTGCCAGGAACACCACCGCCACCAGGATGGCCAGGACGCCGGCTGCTCCTGCCAGCAGCAATCCTTTGCGGGACTTGGCCGGCGGACGGCTTGGGGAGCCGGTTTCGGCCCCGGTTCCGCCCTGGCCCCGGACCGCCGCCTGCAAAGCCTTGGACATTTCGCGGCCGCTTTGAAAGCGCTGTTCGGGATCCTTGGCAATGGCCTTGACAATGGTATCGCTGAGGCGCTTGCTGACGAAAGGATCGATTTCCGCAGGCGCCTTGGGCTCTTGCTGGGCTATGGAATGGAAGATGGCGGCCAGGTTGTTGCCGCCGAAAGGGCGCTGGCCCACTACGAGTTCGTAGAGGATGACCCCGAGGGAGAAAAGGTCGGAACGCCCGTCCACGCTCTGGCCCTTGACCTGTTCGGGCGACATGTAGGCCGGGGTTCCCAGGATTTCTCCGGCCTGGGTCATGGTGCCGGCGGCCGGGTCTTCCATGTGGGCGATGCCGAAGTCGGTCAGCTTGGTGGTTTTTCCGTCGTCGATTATGATGTTGGACGGTTTCACGTCCCGGTGGACTATGCCCTTGGAGTGGGCGTAATCCAGGGCCTCGGCCACCTGCCGGACCACTTCGACCGCCTGTTCGGTGGTGGTAAGTCCGCCGCTGCGGATCACCTCGTCCAGGGGGCGGCCGGTGACGTATTCCATGGCGATATAGACGGTATCCCGGTCTTTGCCCACGTCGTAGACCGTGACGATCCCCGGGTGGGATAGCCGGCCGATGGCCTTGGCCTCCTTCATGAAGCGGGCCACCAAAGCCTGGTCGGCGACCCGGTCGGGCCGCAGCACCTTGAGGGCCACCATCCGGTCGATGTTGGGATCGTGAGCCTGGTAGACCACGCCCATGTTGCCCTTGCCCAGTTCCTTGACTATTTCGTATCTTCCGTAACGCATGAGACTCAGTAGATTTCCAGAAAACGCAGCACGGTTTCAAACGGAATCACGAACCCGATGGAATCGGTCCCGCGGTAGCGGCCCTTGATCACGCCCGCCAGGCGTCCCTTCTGATCAAAGACCGGGCTGCCGCTGGTGCCCGGCTCCACGTTCATTCTGACCTGCCACAGGACCTGGTTGCCGGCCCTGCGGGGCGGGCCGTCCACACGACCCTTGTGAAACTGTGGTGTCAGGGGCTTGGGGCAGACTACACCGACAAGCTTTTCGCCGTTTTCAAGATAGAATCTTCCGGCGGCCAGGTTGACCCGGGGGCCCGAGTATCCGCCTGCGGCCTGAACCAGGGCCAGATCTTTTTCTTTGTCGATCTTGAGTATCCGGACCGGAACCCGGCTGCCGTTTCTGAAGACAGCTTTTATCTTCAGATCATTGTTCAGCTTGTGGGCCGTGGTGATTATCAGGCCCCGGCGGTCGACCACGAATCCGCTGGCCTGGAAGTCCACCGAACCGTTGTCGGCATAGAGGCAGACCACGGCCCCTGCCAGGTCGAGGACAGTTACGGGCACGGGGTGCCTGGGGCCGGGATTTTCCGGATCGGTCCCGGCGGCGGCCTTTTCCAGGGCGGACCAGAGGCCCTTGACTTCTCCGGCCTTCGGGCCGGTATCGTCGAGAAATGTCACCCTGGTGGCCAGGGCCGAGTGATGCCTGAGCAGAATCTGGAAATGGCCGGCCGGCCGGTCCACGTCCAGAATTACCCGTCCCTGGCTGCTCTTGGTGGGCGCAACCTGGTAACTGCGGCTTTGGAAATAATCGGTGGTTGCGCGCTGGACTTCGGCCAGGGGCATCTGGAAAATGCGGCTGGCACCGGTTGCGCCCGGCAGGGAATCTGGCCCTGCAAGAAAGGCAGCCATGGCCACAAATAGTATAATGATCGGTTTTTTCATGTGATTTTAGCCAGTACGACAGTTACGTTATCCCGGCCACCGGCCTGCTTGGCTATTTCGATGAGACGGTCGGCAAGCGTTTCAAGCGGCCGGGCCGTTGCCAGAACATCGGCGATGGCATCATCGGTTACCATGTCGGTAAGTCCGTCGGAGCAAAGCAAAAACAGGTCTCCGGGCTGAACAGGGCCCCGCAGGGTATCCAGGGCCGGGGCCGGATCGACGCCCACCGCCCTCAGGACCACGTTGCGCATGGAGTGATGACGGGCCTCCTCGGCGCTGATCAGGCCCCGGTCGAGCTGATCCTGGACAAGGGAATGATCCCTGGTCAGTTGTTTCAGGGATCCGTTTCTGAAACGGTAGGTGCGGCTGTCGCCCATGTGGCCGATGACATAGCCTCCGGCATGCAGGGCCAGCAGCTCGGCCGTACAGCCCATGCCCTTGTGGTGCGGGTTTTCTTCCACGTGGTCCAGGATCAGTTTGTTGGCGTGCCGGAAGGCGTCCCGGACCTTTTCGACCGCTTGGTTTTCGTCAGCCGGCGGCCGGGGTCCGAGGATTTCGGCCGCAGCCGCGGCGAAAAGACGGCTGGCGGTTTCTCCGGCCGCGGCCCCGCCCATGCCGTCTGCCACAAGACAGTAACCCGCATCCGGATCGATGGCAAAGGTGTCTTCGTTGTTGGCCCTGACAAGGCCGGTATCGGTCCGGCCGGCCATTTCCGGCCGGTGGTCAAATCCGGTTTTCGTTACAGTAGTCGTCAATTACATTCAGCCTTGTGCAGAAAAGTTACACGTTCTTTGTTGCCAAAACCTGAATTTAATATAAGAGGCTGTTTGGGTCAACAGTATAGATAGCCATTGCTGGCCGGCGTCCAACACCCTCGTCTTTTCCGGCTATGACAAAGGCCGGCGTGTTTGCGGCGGCACAAACCGTGTGTCTGTTTCCGTACAGCCGGCGGGCCTGTTTGCAAACCGCCTTGCTAAGCGGTTGTATTTGTGGTATGTTACACTTGTAATTTTCTGTTTTTATTGTTTTTATGAGGCGCGGGCTTTGCGTGCGGTAAAATCCGAACTGCCGGAGCCCTGCCGGTTTCCTGTTTTAATTCAGAGCGGCTTTTGGTAACTTTGTGTCCCGGGTGCACGGGGAAGAAATATTGTGACCCGGCTGACGGGTCAGCGTAAACCAACCAAGGAAAGCCAACATGAGCCAGATTCCCAGTCTAGGTGTTCAGCTTGTCCACATCCAGGGTCCGCTAAAGGGCGAGATCCAAACCTTCACTTCCGGCCGGGTGCTGATAGGCCGCCATCCGGACTGCGATCTGCAGTTTCCCAAGGACCTGGTGGTAATTTCCCGGCGTCATGCCGAGATAGTCCGGGAAGGCAACCGCTTCAAGCTGATAGACAAGAGCACCAACGGTACTTTCGTCAACGGCAAGCCGGTAAGCGAGACTTTTCTCAAAGACGGGGATGTAATAACCTTTGCCGAGGGCGGCCCCAAGGTGAGTTTTCTCACCCAGGTGATCGATGAGCCGGCCTCCGTTGCGGAGCAACAGGCCGAACGCCGGTCCGCACCTGACGATTTGCCACCGGAACCCCCGGAACCGGATCAGGTCGAGTCCGATGAACAAGCCGCTTTACCGGATGTGCCCCAGCCGCCGCCTTCGCCCAAGTCTCCTGAGCCCGAGCCGGTAAACGTTCCTTTTGCCGTTCAGTACGGTCCGGCCCTCAAGTCTTTCCGGAGCCTTCCGATCGTCATCGGCCGGGGACCGGGCTGTGATTTTGCCATCGACCACCCTAGCCTGGAGCAAAGGCACGCCCAGGTCTTTTTTTCCGGGGAAAGCTACTGGATCAAGGATCTGACCGGTCAGGCCAAGGTCACGGTGAACGGCCAGCCCTTGCAGGCAGCGGCCCGCCTGGAACCCGATGCGGTCATAAGGCTGGCCCCCGACGGGCCGGGTTTTCGCTTCCTGGGCGGAGGCCGTCTGGTTGAGCTGGAACAGTCCGATGCCCGGCCTGATCCGGCACCGGAAGCGCCCGCCGGGCCGCCGCCGGTCCCCCCTGTTGCGGAGCCTGAAAAGCAGGCTTCCAAGCTGCCCCTGGACGTGGGCCGCAAGGCATCGTCGTTGTTCAAGAAGTTTTTTTCCTGACAGGCCGTTACGGCTTTACAAGAAATGTTTGACCGAAATTTGGAACTTCCGGTTTGGGTTGGACAGTCCTCGGTTGCCATAACCGGTCAGGCCAGTTCCACCACATGCATCTGTGCCTCCTGGTCCTCGGCATATGGTCCGAATACCAGGCTGACCGGACAACCGACCACCTTGACGTAGTAGGCCTGCCGGGGGTCTACGTGGTTGCGCAGGGCCCAGGCGGTGTACTGCCTGCCTCCAAGTTCGAGTTTCAGCCCCTGCATGGGGTAATTGAGGACCGCCTTGTCCGGCAGACCGCCGGCCGGACCCACCGCCTGGAAGGTTATTTCCGCATCCAGGACTCCGAAAATCACACCGTCCCATGTGTCCCCGGCCGGCCGGAGGGCAAACCACTGGCCCAGTTTTTCATCACCCACCATCTCCAGGAACCATTCCGGCTCCGGCACCCGGGCCGGGGTGTGGGCCTTGGCCACCAGCTTGGCGGGAGCGGCTTCCCGGGCCGGGATTACGGTGGCGTGCCGCAGGGCCGTGGGCAGGGTTTCAGGCTTTATCTCCTCCTGTCCGGCCTGGATGATGATAATCGGGGTGGTGGCCTTATTGCCGGCCAGCAGGGCCAGGGCCACCATGGAAAGGCCGTAACGGGTATCGGTGTCGGCCAACTGTTCGGCCGTGCCGGTGATGATCCAGGCGGCGGTGGATGGCTCCCGGAGAGCGTCCCGCACCCCGGTCCAGGCCATCTTCTGATTGTCGTTTTGCCAGAGGTGAACCATGGGCTCCAGTCCGTAGGTGGCCAGCTTGGCCAGGGAGGCCTTGAGGGCATCGTCTTTTCCCAGCATGCTTGCCAAAATTTTCTTTTTCATTCCGGTGTTTCCTTTCCCGAGTATTCCGGCCGGCGTGCTCAGACCCGGCGGTCGGGGTTGCAATGTCTGTCTCTTTTGGGATAACCTGCAACTGCGAGTTCAACTTTACCAAAGGAGTTTGCGTTATGCTCAATGGCCAGTGTCCCCGCTGCAGGAGCAGGTCTGTCTACCGGCGCAAAAACGGTATAGTTTCCGGTGCCAAGCATATCTTCGTAACCGGTCTTGGTTTCACAACCCCGCGTTCCGACAAGCTTACCTGTGTTTGCACAAATTGTGGTTATTACGAAAACTACGTGGCGGACAAGGCCATCCTTGCCAAAGTAGCCGCCAAGTGGGAAAAGGTCTGATCTTCTCAGGGAGCCAGGATCAGGACCTTGACCTGGCTGGGCGCCAGCCGGACCCCGGGAGCGTTGGTCGAATTCTGCAGGGCCATGCTGGTCAGCCGGGTGGCCGGCATCCCTCCCAGCAGGACGGTGAAGGCCCCGTTCAGATGCCGGGACGGCCCCATGACCGTGGCGCTGGCCATTCCGGTGGCCAACCCGGCGTTGTCGCCGTTTGTCAGCGGCACGCTGGTGGCCATGTTGTGGGCCGGCGCTCCCATGAACAGGATGTTATAGGCCGCCGGAACTCCCATGGGCCCCATGGCGATGTTGGGATAAGGTATCGGCACGGGCGATGGCGAAGGCGGAGCCGGGGTCAGGCAGACATCGGGAAAAGCGGTGTCTGTTCCCATCAGCTGGCAGTTGGCAAACATAGATCTTTCCTCCCTGGTTTTTATCCGATATGAATTCTTTCTCCGTCGATCTTGACGTCTTGCCTGGCCGTCATGACGGTGTATTTGCCGCTCAGTGACATTGTCTTGGAGGCGGACACGTCCACCCGGCCCGCCCTGACGATTTCGTCCTCTTCCACCGTGCGGAAAACCCGCTTGGCTCTTTGTACCAGGCGCTGGACCACGGTTTCGGCCGAGGCGGCCAGCAGGCGGACACGCTCGATGCCGGCCTGGAGGCGGGCCCCCTTGAAAATCAGCTCGTGGAGGTTGATCCTGCCCCGAAGGGCATCGATTTTCACCTGCCCGGCCACGGTTTCCAGGGTGCCGGCGGTGGCCATGTCGATGCCTTCCTGGGCTGCCACCGTGAAATGTCCCGAATCCAGGTTAAGGCGCAGGTCGCCTTCAACGGCGATGACCGTTTCATCCCCGGCCGCCGCTTCCAGCACCGCCAGGACGAAACTGTCGCCCCCGGGCTGGCGGCAGGCAAGGACACGGTCGCCGGGCCGGGGCTCTACCAGGCAGCTTGCCGCCCTGCGGGCGGTGAAAAGCTCACCATCGGCCCGGACGGTTATTTCCTCTTTGACGCAGCCGGTGACTACGGCATACTGCTGATAAACAGGCTCTTGATTCCTTCTAATACGTGCCAGGTTGTCCATTTCTGTCTCTCCTTTGTCGGCATTCAAAGCGGCGGCTGCCAGTCTTCACCCATGGCGCGGAGCTTGTCTTCGCCGCTGGCGGCGCTCCGGTTGGCCCCCTTCCAGAGGGTCCCCTTTTCGATTACCCGGTGCATCCTGGCCCGGAACAGGTTGGCTCCGGAAAGATCGGCTCCGGAAAGATCGGCATGGGCAAGGTCGGCGTCGGTCAGGTTGACCTTTTCCATGCGGGCCGCCAGGCACCTGCATTGGGCCAGCACGGCGGCGGTCAGGTCGCTTGCCCGCAGGTCGGCCTTGGTAAGATCGGCCGCCTGGAGCACGGCCTGGCCCAGGTCGGCCATCCGCATGGAAACCCCTTTCAGGTTGGCTTCGGCGAAAATGGCCATCCGGGCCTTGACCCGGTCCAGCCGGGCCCCTTCCAGGTTGGCCTGGGCAAGTACGGCCTGGCTCAGGTCGGCGCCGGAAAGGTCGGCGCCGGACAAATCGGCCCCTTTCAACTGGGCCTGGGCCAGGCTGATTCCGGCCAGCTTGAGTCCCTTGAAATTTGAATCCATCAGAATGGCGCGGGAAAAATCGACTCCGGTTATATCTATTCCGGCAAAGTCGATTCCCACCATGACGGCCTGGGCGCAGCTTGATCCAGCCAGGCGGGCTCCGTCCAGAACGCACTCTATGAAAGCGGTCTGGGTCATTTCGATGCCGCTCAGGCCGGCCCTGCCAAGGTCGTTCCGGACAAAGACCGTGTCTTTCAGGTCGCAGCCGGAAAGATCGATCCCGGCGGCCCGGCTTTCCACCACCCTGGCCGAGTCCCAGCAGCTGCGGGCACAAGAGGCATTTTCGAGACCGGTCTTGGTGACCGTGGTCATGTACAGGTTGGCCTTTTCCAGCCGGGCACCGTCAAGGCAACATTCGTACAGGACCGCCTCCTTGAGGTTGGCCCCGGACAGGTCGGATTCTGAAAAATCCACCCGCTCCAGGATGCAGCCGGAAAGATCGATTCCGGTCAGGTCCAGGCCGCGGCAATCGAAGTTGGCCAGAAATTCACCGGCCGCGGCCTTTTTTTCCAGCTCCCGGCGGTCGATGCGGCGGGGCGGGCCGAAGTAGGCCAGCTCTTCTTGGATCTGTTTTTCCATGCCTTGTTCTTGCTCGTTCATTTGGGCATCCAGCGTAGCAGGGTTGACTTGGCCGTCAGGGCATGGCGCACGTCGGTGTTGCGGAAACGGGCCTTCATGAAGTCGGCTCCGAACAGGTTGGCGCCGGTAAAGTCGGTGCCGTCCAGGTTGGCCGCATGCAGCAGGCTTTCGTAGAGGTTGGCCCCGGCAAGCCTGGCCGCGGTAAGATCGGTGTCCATGAACAAGGCTCCTTTGGCCGAGGCATGGTAGAGCGAGGCCTGCTTCAGGTCGGCTTCGCTCAGGTCGGCCCTGTCCAGAATCGCTTTTTCGAAACTGGCGCCGGCAAGCCTGGCCCCCCGCAGGTTGGCCCCTTCCATCTTTGCCCCGTCAAAGCGGGCACCTTCAAAGACGCATTCGGCAGCAGCCCTGAGACTGTCGAAATTGGCCTGTGAAAAATCGGCACCGGCGGCATCCACCTTGACAAAGGTGGTCTTGGCCAGGTTGGAGCCGCGAAACCTGGCCTTTGCCAGGCCGGCCTGGATGAAGATTCCTTCGCAAAGGTCGGCGCCGTCGAAGATAGCTTCTGAAAAGTCGCCCTCGATAAAATGGACCTTCTTGATCCGGGCCCGGGAAAAATCGGCCCTCAGGCCACGGGCCTGGCTGAGATCGGCCTCGTTCAGGACAGCCCCGGTGAACCTTGCCCCTTCCAGGTCGGCCTCGGCCAGGGATGCGGCTGTCAGGTCGGCTTCGGTAAGATCGGCTCCGGTCAACCTGGCCCGGCCCAGGCCGGCGCCCTTCAGCTTGGCCCCGGTCAGCTTGGCCCCGGCCAGGTCGGCCCGCATCAGGGCGCAGTTGGAAAGGTCGGCCCCTGAAAGATCGGCCCCTGAAAGATCGGCCCCTTCCAGGAAGGCCCCGGCCAGGTCGGCCCCGGAAAGGTCCATTGCCGACAGATTCAGCCCGGAAAGGTCGATGTCGGCCAGGCCGGTTCCATTGCGGCAGGCCTCGGTGACGATCCGGAGCCTTTCTTCGCCGGTTTCCGGCCCCGGCGGAATCACCGGCGGCAGCAGGTGACCGTACCGGCGGTAGTTCTGGAAGAAAGTCTTTTCCACCATCTGCATCTTGGCCGTGATTTCATCGCTTTCGATGCCCAGGGTGCGGAAGATTTCAACCGCCCGGGCGGCGGAAAAAACCGGCCGGGGAGCCGGCTTCTCAGAAGCCTGTTTCAAAAACTCTTCTTTGGTCAGCCCGGCCTTTTTCAGCTGGGCCTCCAGGACCTGTTCGGCCTTTTGGCGGGCGTTTTCAGCTTCTTTCAGCAGTTTGTCGATATCGGTTGGATCGACCTTTTCTGCGGGCGGCGGCAGGGGAACGAAGTTGTCGGGATCAAGGCCCTGGGCGGCGATCTTTTCCCTGACCTGCCTGATGTCGTTTTCCATCCGCAGACGCTGTTTTTTCTGCAGCAGCTGTTCCCACTTCTGGTCCTGGTCACCGCTGTCTGCCAGCAGTTCGGCAATACCCGAGGTTTCCCCCTCTCCGATCAGGTCGGTTTCGTCCAGCAGGGCGGCGCCGGCGTTTTGGGGATCGAGCCGCTTTTCAAGCGCCTCGCGGTAATGTCCCGGGTCCCGGGCAGGGTCGTCGGCCTTTTCGTAGGCCAGCAGAACCCTGGTGACTTCCTTGGCCATGTGATCGCCCACCTCGGTCAGACCGCGGAATATCACCACCCCCTTGCAGGCGTCGGGAAAGAGCCAGACAGTGTCTATTTTGAGATCCAGTTCTTCAAGCTTGTCTTCGGTTTGCCGGCGGCAGATGAAGCAGCGGGGCCGGATGGCCGGAAGGCTTCCTTCCAGGCGGCGGCGGTCCGGGTGCATGCCCTCGATGACAAAGCTTTCTTGACCGCTGAAAAACCCGTCTGCCTGCTGGTCTTCGGGGGCGGCGTTGAAAAAAGTCCAGTCGATGTCGTCGGCCAGGCCGGGAAAACGCTGCTCGAACCATTTCTTGTCGTAGGTGCCGCACTTTGAAAAGCGCTGGGGCCGGGTAAGGTCCACGGGTCCCAGGCCGGCCGGAGCGGGCCTGTCCTTGGGAGAAGCGATGAGCTGGTCCGGGTACTCGATGTTGGGCAGGGCAACGGCCGGGCCCCGGCCCGGGATTTCCGTCTCTTCCATGCCCTTGCCCAGGGGATTGGGCTTGAATTCCGGCCCGCCGAAGGAATGTTCCCAGTCGATGGGAACCTCTGTAACCGGTTCGGGGTCGCTCATGGTCCAGGCCATGGCTGCGGAACGTTTCCAGAAACGGTCGCCGAAAACATAGAGAGTCTTGTCGACGGGGCCCAGGCTGACTCGCACCTTGCCGGCCGGGACCGGTTTTTTGCCGGGGGCGAAAAAAGAACCGTTTACCAGAACTTCGGCCCGCGCCTTGGGCATGCCCTCGTCCAGGATCTGCTGGCCCAGACGCTGGGGCGCCAGCTTCCACAGATCCACTTCCGATTTTAGCCGCGGCGGACCGCTGAAATCGAAAAATGCCAGCACCGCCGGTGACCAGAAGCATCGGCCCCGGTACTCGAAAGCTCGGAACAAAAGGCCGAGTTTTAAGGGCTTGATAAGTTTCATATTGCCGAAGTCCTTAGTTGATCACATGCAAAGGTGAAGTGTCGAGCTCAAAACCGCTTTGATCAATTTTTAAAGAAGTGTAGCCAATGGCCGCGTTTACCGCAGAGATGTTGATCTGTTTAAGTTCCATCAGCAAGGCAAAATGGTTGGAAACCTTTAAGCCTCCGAAGTTTTCGAACTTGGCCCCCGAGTCTGTCTGCACGTCCATGCCGAGAAATTTCTGCTGGTTGGCCACGGCCTTGTTTTCCAGGCCCACTGTCAGGTTGCGGGTCGCGCTGACGACCATGTTGACAATGGCCGCAGTCAGGGCCTGGGTGCCGGTGATGGTGCTGGTTTCTGACTGGGCGGTAACGGTGCGGACCCCGTTCACGGTGCGGGTTTCGCTTCCGAGGGTCAATGTCCGGGCCCCGGTGACGGTGTAGTTTTCCGTATTGGTCGTCAACGTCCGGTTTCCGGTGACGGTGTGTTCCTCGCTGCCGGCGGTCAGCTTGCGCTTGCCGGTGATGGTGATGGTTTCGTCGCTTTCGGCCTTTCTTTCATGATTGCCTGTCACGGTAAGCGTCCGCTGCCGGTCGATCTTTTCCTCGCAGTTCTGCTTGACGCGCAGCTTGCGGTCCTTGTTTATGGTTGTCGTATCATTGCCCCCCACATGCTGGGTCCTGTTGTTTTCCACATCGACTTTCATGTCTTTCTGGGCGTGGATATAGATTTCCTCGTGACCGGCCTTGTCGTCGAAGCGGATTTCGTTGTTGCCGCCGCCCCCGGTGGAGGTCTCGCTCCTGATACCGCTTTTGGTCTTTTCGTCGGGCAGGGGCCAGGGCGGGGTGTTGGTGCCGTGGTAAACCGTGCCGGTTACTATAGGCCGGTCGGGATCACCGTCGATGAAATCGACGATCACCTCCTGGCCGATGCGGGGAATGAAAACCGCGCCCCAGCCGGGACCGGCCCAGACCTGGCTTACCCTGATCCAGCACGAGCTGTTTTCGTCCTGCTTGCCGTTGCGGTCCCAGTGGAACTGGACCTTGATCCTTCCCAGATCGTCGGTGTAGATCTCCTCGCCCGAAGGTCCCACCACCACGGCGGTATGAACGCCCCGGATCCGCGGCCGGGCCGTGCGCCGTTCCGGGCGGATGGTGATCGAGGAAGGCACGGCCTTGAAACGGTTGAGATATTCGCTGCTGGCGGCGGTGTCACTCCTTTCCGCCAGCACCTGGGGCTGGCGGCCCTGGTGAATCACCTCGGTCAGCAGGTATTCCTGGTTGAGGGAATCCAGGCTGTGGCCGGCCAGGGTGAAGGTGAAGCCGGGGCAGAAACGCGGGCAGACGCCGGTGCCGCTGGCAAGGTCCCTGAACATGACCGTCTGCTGGAGCCTTACCTGGGCCAGGCGGGCCCCTTCCGGTTGTTCGGTGTAGTTGCCCGGAAATTCGAAAATTTCCCTTTCCGTATTTTCGGAATCGGTTTCGTCGGCCGTCAGGTCCAGGGAGGGGTTGTTGAAGTTGTAATCCCGGAGGGTGAATTTGCCCGGGGTGAGCTGGCGCGAGAGGCCGAACTTGATAACCGCTTCTTCCTCGGCCACCATGTTGCGGCCCGGGTTGAATTCGATGGTGGCGTCGCCCTCCAGGGGCTGATAGTTGACCGTGCCGTCTCCGAAAACCATCAGGTGGCCGTCCCGGGAGTGCTCGAAGAAATAGAAAATGCCTTCTTCTTCCATCAGGCGGTTGATGAAGTCCAGGTCGGTTTCGTCGTACTGGACGCAGTACGGCCTGGCGCTGTAGTTGCCCTGGAGCCGGAATTCGAATGAATCAGAAGCGATGGACGATTCTTCCATCACCTGTTGGGCGATTTCCTGGACGCTTTTGTTCTGGAATATGCGGCAGTCCTTCTCCAGGCCCAGCAGCCAGGCCGAGGGCACCATCTGCGCCGCGTAAAGGAAAAAACGGCCCGAGGTGCCTGTTTGTGCGAAACGGCTGACAATACCGTGGAAGGTGCGTTCGGATTCGATCCCTTCCACTGTCAGCACGGCGACCTGGCCGATGACATCACCGAAATCCACCTCCTCTTCGGTGGCCAGCTCCAGGTCGACAGTAAACAGGTGAGATATTTTTTCCCGGGCGGTAAAGGCGGCCACCCGGAATTCGTTTCCACCTATCTCCAGGGTAAAGCGGGGTTCGTTGGCGGCCATGGTTCCTCCCTTGTGCGGTTTGTTGAAAACGGTTACTCCTCGAATTTGACAATGAAGCGGCCCTGATCGTCAAGGTCCAGCAGCACCCCGGGCGGCAATTCCTCCCGGCTCATGCGGGCCAGGATTTCCTGGCTCATGCGCGGCATGATGGTCCCGTTCATGATGGCGTCTATGTTGCGGGCCCCGGTTTCGACCTCGGTGCAGCGCGATGCGATCTGGTCCACCACGGCCGGGCTGTAGACCAGTTCCATCTTGTGGGTATCCGCCAGGCGGCGCACCAGCTTGTCCATCTTGAGGCGGACTATCTGCTTGAGGATCTCGCCGTCCAGGGTCAGGTAGGGCACGACAGTCATCCTTGCAAGCAGGGCCGGCTTGAAGTGGTTGGAGAGAATCGGCCGCACGGCGGCCTCCACCACTTCCAGGTCGGGCCGGTTGCCGTCGGCGCACATCTCGGTAATCACGTCGGTGGCCAGGTTGCTGGTCAGGAAGATGACCGTGTTCTTGAAGTCGATCAGGCGGCCCTCGCCGTCGGAGAGCATTCCCTTGTCGAAGACCTGGTAGAAGAGGTTCATAACTTCCAGGTGGCCCTTTTCCACTTCGTCCAGCAGGACCACCGAGTAGGGCCGCTGGCGGACGGCCTCGGTCAGCACGCCGCCTTCGCCGTAGCCCACGTAGCCGGGCGGAGATCCGATCAGGCGGCTGACGGTGTGTTTTTCCTGGAATTCGCTCATGTTGATGGTCACCATGAAGTTTTCACCGCCAAAAAGCAGGTCGGCGATGGCCAGGCCGGTCTCGGTCTTGCCCACTCCGCTGGGTCCAACCAGCAGGAATACGCCCATGGGCTGGTTGGGGTCCTTGATGCCGGCCTTGGCAGATTTTATCACCCGGCAGATGGCAGACAGGGCCTGGTCCTGGCCCTTGATACGTTTTTTGAGGTTGTCTTCCAGGTTGACCACGTTGGCCGCATCGTCGCGCATCACCTTGCCCAGGGGCACCCCGGTCCAGTCCGAAACCACCTTGGAGACCACGTCCGGGTCCACCTCGGTCCTTACCAGTGGCTCGTCGCCCTGGATCTCGGCCAGCTCGGCGCGCAGCTTTGCAAGCTCATTTTCGACCGCTTCCCTTTCCTGTCCTTCGGTTTCTTGCCGGTCCAGCTCTTGTTGCAGCTCGATTACGCGGTGTGCCAGCTTCTGTTCCTTTTGCCAGCGCTGCTTGAGTTCATCCACCTGGTCGGCCAGCTCCCGGCGCCGGCTTTCAAGCTCCTGTCGGCGGTCAGGATCGATCCGAACCCCGTGGAGCCTGTCCCGGTCCATGGCTTCCAGCTCCCGGTCGATGGCCTGGATGCGGCGCTGCTTGTCCTCGATCACGTCCGGGGTGGCGGTAAGCAGGATCTTGACCCGGGCCGCGCTGGTGTCGAGCAGGTCCACGGCCTTGTCCGGCAGCTGGCGGCCGGAAATGTAGCGGCTGGCAAGCTCGACGGCGCTTTCGATGGCGTCGTCGCGCACCACCACCCGGTGGGCGCTCTCGTACTTGGACTTGAGTCCCCTAAGGATCAGCTTGGCGGTTTCCACCGAAGGCTCGTCCAGCTTGACCGGCTGGAAACGGCGGGCCAGGGCGGCGTCTTTTTCGAAGTATTTTTTGTATTCCGACCAGGTGGTGGCGGCTATGGTGCGCAGCTCGCCCCGGGCCAGGGCCGGCTTGAGCAGGTTGGCGGCATCGCTCATTCCGGCCGCGCCGCCGGCACCGATCAGGGTGTGGGCCTCGTCGATGAACATGATGATCGGTTTCTCCGAGGCCTTGATTTCATTTATGACCGATTTGAGCCGGTTTTCGAACTCTCCCTTCATGCCGGCACCGGCCTGGAGCAGGCCCATGTCCAGGCCCATGATGGCAACGTCCTGGAGGATGTCGGGCACGTCTGCTTCCACCACCCGCAGGGCCAGGCCCTCCACCACGGCGGTCTTGCCCACCCCGGCTTCTCCAACCACGATGGGGTTGTTCTTGCGGCGGCGGGCCAGGATATCGACCATCTGGCGGATCTCGGAATCGCGGCCGAAGACCGGGTCGATCTCGCCGGCCGCGGCCCGGGCGGTGAAATCGACGCAAAAACGGTCCAGGGCCGTTTCCCCGGCCGGCCGGCCGGCCTCGGCCTCCACCACCTCGGAGCGGGCGGCCTTTTCGCTCGACCCCTTGACAAGATCCCAGAACTGCTTGGAAATGGTGTCCCGGCTCAGGTCGGCCAGCAGATCGATCCAGTCGCCGGCCGCCAGCTGAAGGGGCCGGTTGAGCAGGGAAAGCAGCAGGGCGCCGGAGCGCAGCCGGGCCTCGCCCATGTCCACCGAGGCCACCAGCCAGGCGTCCTGGAGCCAGTCCAGCAGCAGGGGCGAAAAGACCGGCTTGGCCGCGTTGCCCGTGTTGAAGCCTTCCATGGTCCGGTCAAGGGCTTTCTGGAGCCGGCCCGGATCTATGTCGAACTGCTTCAGGATCAGGGGGATATCGGTCTGAGGCGAGTCGATCAGCTTGGCCAGCATGTGCTCGACCGTCACCTCGTAGTGGGTCCGGGCCACGCACATTCCGGCGGCCGCCTCCAGGCAGGTGACGCAGTAGGAGTTGAGCCTTTCGATCAGGGCCTTGATGTCGACACGAATCATGATGCGGTCCTTTCCTGGCCGGTTGCGGCAACCCGGTCTGCCCCTTCCGGCACGCTTTGGGGTTGGATTACTGAAAAGCGGATGGCGACCTGCCTGGTTATGGTTTGTCCGCCGAAAACCCAGGTGGTCACACCCAGGCTGGCGCGGAGTTTTTCGCCCAGACATGTGGTCCTGGCCTCGCCGGGAGCCATCATGAGCTCGGCTTCGCATTCCAGGGGCTGGTTGAGGTAAAGGGCCGTCAGCTCGGCCAGCTGGCGGTAGCCCCGGTTGCCGGGGGTAAAGTACAGGAAGGTCGCCTGATCCAGGGGGCCTATCCGGATGCGGAACTTGCCCATCCGGTCTCTTATCTGGTCCCCCATATAGCTGTCGCCCCCCAGGCGGCAGTTGGATTTTCCCAGGGCAAAGCGCTGGTCGCCCGCAATCCGGGCCTTGCGGTCGATACAGGGCACGATGGTTATTGGCACCTTGTCCAGTGCATCGGACAGCAGGGTGGCCAGTCCGGCGGCGCTGCGGGGAAACTGGGAGAAAAGGCCCAGGTAGCGCAGAAGGCGCCGGGGATTTTCCATCCCCTGTCGCAAGGGCTCGGGTCCCAGGCCCAGGAGGCAGAAAAGCCTTTCCAGGGCCGGGCCGTCATTTTCTTCTCCAACCTGAAAAAAGAGCCGGTACTTGCGCCAGCAGTCGAAAAGCAGTTCGTAGAAGCGGTGGTTGAAGATGTCCAGGAAATCCCGGCTCACCGATTCGTCCTGGCCCTGCTCTTCGATCAGGTCTTCGGTGTAGAAGCTGGGCAGGGGCGAAGATACTCCGTAAAGGCCCAGAAAATTGGCGGTAACGGCAAACTGCCGCCGGCCGTCACGTTTCTCGACGGCTATGCGGTCGAGGTCGGCGGGCGGAAAACCCAGCGACAGTTTGGGCCGCACCCTGATGGAGGCCGGCTCGTCTGAACCCTGGTTGCTGCGGCAGGCCCGGCGCAGCAGGCGCATGGCCTGGAAAAAAGAAAACCGATGGGCTTCTTCCAGCAATTGCGCGTACAGGTCGGCGGCGGTGTTGGCCTTCATATCAGTATCTGGTCTCCTGTACGGGCCGGCCACTGGTACCGGACGCCTTTCAGGGTCTCCTTGACTACCAGCCGGGTAAAACTGTTGATGGCGGAGTAGGCCCCGAAAAAAGCATCCAGGACCGAACCGAAGAGGAAAAGGTCTCCCGGGCCGGCATAGTGATCCTGCCGCAGCTGCATGTCGATGGCCCGTCCGCGCATGATCACCCCGTCCACCAGGCGGTCGGACGGCCGGCTGGATACGGCCTGGATGCCGTCTATTCTTTTCTGGTTGGCCAGAAAGGCCGGCCGGTCGCGGTTTTCCTCGAAATTGTAGAGTGCCAGCAGGGCTTTCAGATTTTCGGCCGTGGCCAGGGAACGGTAGTTCAGGCACAGGTGCGAAACCAGGTGCCAGAGCAGGTTGCGTCCCAGGGGCGGCAGGATGTTGGATGTGGGCGGCCGGATGTTGGTGAAGTCGACCATCTCCGGGCTGCTGCTGGTGGCGCGGCAGATGTCGCCCACCTGGAGGGATTCGGGCAGAAACCCGTTGGTACAGCGCAGCCTGATGGAAAGGGTTTCGGGCCGCAGGGGTTCCTGTCCCGGAGGGTAGATCACCGAGATGTAGAAATCGAACCCCGGCCGGATCGGGGAACGCTGGATGCGGGTATGGAACACGGGCTGTTCCTGCTGCCGGGGAGCGAAAGTTTCAAAGGGGGCGAAAGTCCGCTCCCGGGCCGTTCCCTGGCTGAATCCGGTCACCCCGTCGACGGCATAGACCTGGTACTGGCCTTTGTGGCTGCCGCCGGGCCGGACCATGTATTCCTGGTGGCGGTGGTCGATCCGCACCGGTTCGGCGTCGTGTTCGAAAATGTTGATGGCCGGGGTGGCGAAAAGGACGAAATCTTCCTGCCGCAGGTGGGGCAGGTCAAACGGCGGTTTTTCCAGCTCGAAGACGATTTCGAAGCTCTCGCCATCTCCGCGATTCTGCCAGCGCTCCAGGCCGGACAGTTCGAGAAAGAGATATTTTACGGGCAGCACGAAGTATTCCTGGAGGATGCGGTAGGCCGGGAAGGACTGGGAAGGATAAGGCAGGAGGGATTCTTCCGGGTCCATCCCAACGGCCTGCAGGCAGCTTGGCGGCAGGACGCAGGCCGGTCCGTTTTCGGTTCTCAGGATTATTCGGTTCAGGTGGCGCAGCAGCAGGAAGAAGGTATCTGCCGCCCGGGGATAGTCTCCTCCCAGGTGAAAGCGGAGGCTGCCCGCCTGCCACTGGTCAAGCGTCAGGCCCTGGAGCTTCAGCTTCAGGGTGATGCGCGGCGGCCGGCCCGGTTTTTGTTCCCCGCGGGCCGCCTCCAGATTCAGGGGCTGGACGTTGACATCGTAGCAGGTCTTGAAATGACAGGTGGTTCCCTCCACCGGCACCGAGGCCAGGAGGGTTCCCCGCTTTACCCGGACCGGTTGTTTAAGGGCCGCCTTGGGCTTGAAAGCCACGATGGTGGCAGCCGGTATGGGCCGCAGGAAATGGGGCCAGATCAGCTGGAAAAGCTCGTTGATGATTTCCGGAAAATCGTCGTCCAGCTTCTGGCGCAGCAGGGCCGCAAGGAAGGCCACGCCTTCCAGCAGGCGCTCGACGTCCGGATCGGCCGAAAGACCGCTGAGCATGGGGGCCACGGCCGGATGCTTGCGGGAAAACTCGGCTCCCAGTTCTTTCAGATTGGCAAGCTCCTGCTGGAAATAGCGGTTGAACATGGATTGGTGCGCCTTCTTTCGTCCAGTTTGCCGGGTGGCCAGGCCGATCCTAACTGGTGATCTTGATGTGGCCGTCGGGGTCGATCTGGCTTTCGAACTTGATCGGCTCCCGGCTGTCGTCCCGGGCCAGCCTGGCGGTGATTTCAAAATTCAGGCTCAGCAGGTCGTCCTGGGGCAGGAAAGTTACCCGCACCGACCTGAGCCGCGGCTCGAATTTCTGAATCGTCTGCTTCAGGGTCCTTTCGATATCCCGCTGGGACTCGGGATACGTGGCTATGTAATCGGTAAAATCCGGCACTCCGTAATCTGCGGCAATCGGCACGCTGCCCTGCCGGGTATTGAGAATCCTTTGCAGATGCATCTGGATGGAGCGGATCATCTCCCTTGGATCATCGCTGAACCTGCGGTTGGGATTCTTGGCCAGGATCCTGATCCGGTCCATCAGGCGGTGTTCTTTCATCTCTCACCATGGGCGTCCGGGCGCCGCGCGCGGCGCCCGGACGCTTTGCAGACTATGATACGGGTGAACGCCAGTCGTCTTCGCCCGCTGTTCCGGCGGCCTCGTGGGTCCACTGGATCTTGCGGTAAGTGAAGGATACGTCCTCCAGGTGAGTGAAATGGGCCTGGTTGGGATCCTGGCAGTTGGGCATGTAGGCCCGGATTTTGGTCACGATGGCGTCTTCCAGGCCGATGGTGAAATAGTGCTCCTGCCTTCCGTCGGCGCTGGTACGGTACCATTTGATCTCACACTTGGTGAGCACCTCGCCGGTGGTAAGGGCCACGTAGAGCAGGGGCGAGGACTTGTCGAATATCTTGGTGATGGTAAGCGGCTTGTGGGCCCGGGGACCGGTGGGCTGGCCGCTCTGGCTGCTGGTGGGCACGGAAAGCTCATGGTTGAAAGCAAAAACCATTATCTCGTCTTCGTGTCCTTCCTGGTAGATATTGCCCACACTATCGCCGGTAAAGGCCTGTGAGGTGATGTTGCCCTGGTTCGTGCCCTCAATGGTCATGTAAGCTGGGGTTGGCATTGTGGATCCTCCTTTTGAATTCTAGTTATAACTTTTGCGGTTCAGGCGTAAAGCCGGATTTGGCTATTCTTTGTCGAGTTTGCCCACCAGGGAAAGGGTGAAAAAGGCGCCCATGTACTTGAAGTGGGGACGGACCTTCATTCCCACCCGGTACCATCCCGGTTCGCCTTCCACGTTTTCCACCGTTATCTGGGCCTTGCGCAGCGGTTTGCGGCTGCGCACGGATGCCGGCGGGTTGTCCTGGTCGGCCACGTACTGCCTGATCCAGGTGTTCAGCTCCCGCTCCAGGTCGCCCCGTTCTTTCCAGGAACCGATGTTTTCCCGCTGGATGACCTTGAGGTAATGGGCCAGGCGGTTGGCCACGTACATGTAAGGCAGCTGGGTTCCGAGCTTGTAATTGAGCTCGGCTTCCTTGGCTTCCTTGCTGTTGCCGAAAAATTTCGGTTTCTGAACCGAGTTGGCCGAGAAGAAGCAGGCGTTGTCGCTTCCCTTGCGCATGGTCAGGGCGATGAAGCCCTCTTCTGAAAGCTCGTATTCCCTTCTTTCGGAGATGAGGACCTCGGTCGGAATCTTGGTCTGGATGGCGCCCATGGCCTCGAACTGGTGCAGGGGCAGGTCTTCCACCGTGCCGCCGCCCATGGGGCCGATGATGTTGGTGCACCAGCGGTACTTGGCGAAACTGTCGGTCAGCCGGGTGGCAAAGGCAAAGGCCGCATTGCCCCACAGGTAACGGTCGTGGGAATCGGACACGTCTTCCCGGTAGTTGAAGGCCTTGACCGGCTGGGTGTCGGGCCCGTAGGGCAGCCGCAGCAGGAAGCGGGGCAGGGTGAGTCCCACGTAACGGGCGTCTTCCGATTCCCGGAAGGACTGCCACTTGGCATACTGGGGCCCCTCGAATATGGAGTGCAGGTCCTTGAGGTTGGGCAGTTCGTTGAAATTCTCGATGCCGAAAAACTGGGGTCCGGCGGCGGCGATAAACGGCGCATGGGCCATGGCCGCCACGGCCGCCACGTTCTGGAGCAGTTTGATGTCCTGCGGGCCGGGACCGAATTCGTAGTTGGCGATGATGTTGCCGTAGGGCTGACCGCCGAACTGGCCGTATTCCGCGGTATACACGGTCTTGTAGAGGCCGGACTTGGGAATCTCGGGAGAGTCCTCGAAGTCTTCCAGCAGGTCTTCCTTGCTGACGTTGAGAATTTCGATCTTGATGTTTTCCCTGAAATCGGTCCGGTCCACCAGAAACTTAAGAGACCGCCAGGCCGATTCCAGCTTCTGGAAATCGGGATGATGGAGGATTTCGTCGAGCTGGGCGCTCAGCTTGCGGTCGATCTCGGCGATCATCTCGTCCACCAGGGCGTTGGAGATCTTGTCCACCTTGCGTCCCGGTTCGACAAGGTTGGCGATCAGGGCCTGGACGCCCCGCTTGGCTATGGCGTAACCTTCGTCGGCCGGCTTGAGACGGGTGGCGGTTACGATATCATCCAGCAACGAGGGCGCTTCGCCGGTCTGCTCGGCACCTTGCTGCTGCTGTTGGCGTTCTTCAGCCATTTTGAAACCTCCTTTTTGAGAAGCCGTTTGATTGGTTCGTTGCGGGCCGGTGGCCATCATGATCAGTGACAGCCCCCTGGGAACAGATTGAGTCGGCTGTTGTCTGCAATGTCATCAATCTTCGTTGTCGTCCAGCTTCAGCTCCTTGAGCAGTTTCTCGCGGGCCGCTTCATCCTGGATGATCTGCTGGATCTTCTTGCGAAACTCGGGCCGGTTGCTCATGGGGCCCTTCAGGGCGTTGAGCGCCTCGCGCAGCTCCAGCAGCTTGCTTAGTTCCGGAGTGTTGCGGGCCACCGCTTCCGGATTGAAATCCTTCAGCGATTCGAACTTGAGCGAGACACTCATCTCGGCGTCCGGATCATCGGACAGCTTGTCGGCCACGGTGATGTCCAGCTCGAGGCTCTGGGCCTTGAGAACTTCGTCGAAGTTGTCCTTGTCGACATTTATCGGCTCGCGTTCTTCCACCATGCGCTCGTCTTCCTGCAGGGTGAAATCACCGAGCACCAGCAGCTTCAACGGCAGCTCCACCTCTTCCTTGGCATCGCCGGTGGCCGGTCGATAGACGATGTTGACTCTTTCTTTCGGGGCAACTGTGCCTTCTTTTGCCATGGGAACCCCCTTTTCGTGTGTTAATTTTTGGCAGTATCTTCTTATAAATTATCAGCCTGCCCGCAGGGCGGCGGCCGGGTCGATGGCGGCGATCCGCACCAGGAGGCCGTCGCAGCGCTGCCGCAGCGCCTTGTCCGATGCGGCCCTGAATCCGGCCAGAGCCATGGTCAGGGCTTCCAGGGCCAGGGCCGGCTCCCAGCTTTCAAGCCGGTATTGCTCGATGGTCTCCAGCATGTGCTCGATCTGAGGCCGGGCCATGTCGGCCTTCTTTGCCTCCAGCAGCAGCCTGGCGATTGCCAGCCGCCAGCGGAACTTACGCCTGAGTCCGAAACTTTGACGCATCTGCTCCTGGAGAAGCTCGACAGCCTGGGGCAGTTTCCTCTTTTTTCTGAGTTTCTGGGCCTCGGCCAGGATTTCGGCCTCCGTGCCGCCGTCAGTTGCGGACTGGTCCGGCTGCGGCGCCGACTGCATGGCGGCCTGGGCGCCGCCCATGGATATGGACTGGAGCCAGGCCCGGGTCTGGTCGTCGCAGAAAGCGGTGCCGTCGGCAAAGGCTAGGTTCTGGATACCTTCCAGCCGGAATACCAGGAAGGCGGTCTGCTGGCAGACGATATCCAGGGCGTCCTGGAAGCGGTCTCCCAGGGCGGCCAGGGCCTCGGCCGAAAAGCGGTTCAGGTCGAACCAGAATATGTACTGGGAGAGCCTTTTTTCGGCTGCTATCGCCAGGGCCTCCCACTTTCCCTCTTCCTGGAGCTGCTCCAGATCCTGGCGCAGCTGGGGCGGCGGCGGCGGAATCTGGGTGCGTCCCTCGGTGGCCGGAGGAAGTTCCACCACCCGGCTCCAGCAGGCGATCCGGCGCAGGGCGAAAGCCGCCGGGTCGGCCAGGTTGTTTTCCAGTAAGAACCCGGCCGCCTGCTGTATCTTCTGCAAGGCGGCGGTGACCGCCTTGTGGGCGTCTTTTTCGCTGGCGATGGTTTCCGGCTCGGCCGCCGCCGGCGCCGGGGCCGGCCCGGGCTGGGGCCTGCCGGCCGGCTTCTCGGTTTGGGCCGGCTCCGGCTTTTGCTCCTGTTTCAGCGGCAGGGATTCCACCTGGCGGATCAGGGGCCGCACCAGGGGCGGGTCAGGCATTTTGTCGGCCAGCAGCTCGTCGATGGCCTTGAGGTTTTCCTGCATGGCCCGGGACAATTCGGCCTCTATGGGGGCCGAGCCCAGTTTCTCCATTCCGGCCTCTGCCTTTTCGAGCCACCAGGTCAGGGCCCCGGCCCGGCCGCGCATCCTTTTCTTCTTGGGATAGAGGTTGTCCCAGAACTGTTCCAGCAGCCCGCGCATGACCAACAGGCCGTTTGCCAGCCCGTCGATTCCGGCGGTATGCATCAGGCCCACGGCAAGGTAGCCGGCCACCTTGAGGTCTTTGGACTTTTCGGCCAGGATGGTGCTGCCCACCTTGACCACTTTCTGCCAGTCCACCTGGCCGCTGGCCGTGGGCGACGAGAGCTTGTCGATCTCAGCCTGGATCTGTTCGAATTCAGGTTCGTAGCGGATATCGATTCCGGCCGGGTTGTCGCCGGGGATCGGTTCCTTGCCGAGCTTTTCAAAGTCCATTGCGCTTTCCCGGGATGGTTAGGAGTTGTCTTACAAGCCCTGCTCGGGGCCGGTCCACAGATCGACGAAGTCTTCCACCGTAAGCGACCCCAACGATATTACCACAAAAGTTCTTTCCAGGGTACCTCCCATGAAGGCGGCCCGGGGCACCTTTCCGATCCGGCCGGCAATCAGCCTGTGCCAGGTCCAGGCGGCGGCCACCGGATCGGCGGCCTCGGGTCCTTCCAGGGCGATGGCGGTGCGCTGCCGCGATTTCAGGTCCCGGAGGTGTTTTTGAAGCCTGATTTCGAGGTTCGGACCCAGAAAATCGGCCTTTTCCCTGAAGGAGACCTGCTGAATCGCAGGAGGCGTCATTGCCGCCACCGCTTCCCAGAAAGCAGCCAGGTTCCGATGTCCTGCGGCGGCGATGTATTCCATCCGGCGCCAGGTCTCTTCCAGCATCAGAGGAACCTGGTCCCAGTGCTGGCGCCAGCGGTCCAGGGGACCCTGGCCCAGCAGCAACAAGGGGTAGGGCCGGCCGTGGCTGTCGCTGCTGTCGCGGCCCAGGCCGCAGACCAGCTCGTTGCGGCCGTCGGCCGCCGCCCAGAATCGCCAGGAGCGCAGCTGGGCGGCCGGCGTCTGCCCGGCGCACCGGGACGCCACCTGCTCGAAGCCGGCCGCCATCCACTGGCCGAAGGCCTCCAGAAGGGGGACCCCCTGGTCCTTTTTTATGAAATCTCCGGCTGCCGGCAGCTTGCCGACGGCAGCCCAGCGCCAGGTTTTATTGGCCATGGTTTGAGTTCCGTTTTCCTCGATTGCCGGGCCGGGAAAAACCTGCCGCAATTACTGCTCCCAGCACCTTGCTATCTTCATGGGCACCTTTCCCAGGCTGCGCGCCAGCAGCCGGATCACCGGCTTGTGGCCCTTGAATTTGTAGCGGACCTTGATTCTGGTTATGCCCATCCGTTTCAGGGCGGCGGCCTCCTCGGGAAATTCGGCCGGCCGGAAGGTGCGCTGGCCCGACTTGAACTCCCTGAGGAAACGGGCAAAACCCATGGCCCCGGAATAATGCTTGGTCAGCACCAGATTGCCCACCATGATCTGAAAGGTCACGTCTCCGCAGTTCTGGGGCGACCACTTGAAAGTCCTGCTCACCGGGTAGTTGAGATTTTCAAGGCGCAGGCCGCCGCTGGCGCACTGCACCTGCAGTACCGTGGCATGAGGCTGCACCTTGGCCCCCGGGTTGGCGTCGGTGGGATAGGTCCTGATGGTGACCTGATAGCTTCCCTGGACCGGCCGGGCCGCCCTGACCCCGCGGGCCAGGAAGATGAAAAAGCCCTTTTCGAAGGGAACCTGGTGGCCCAGGACTTTCCTGGGGTAAAAGCCCTTGCTCAGGCTGCGGGCGACAAAGGGCGCCGCCGTCGATTTCAGGAACCGGGTGGCAAAGCCGTCCGGACCCAGCAGGAGGCCGGCCAGGTTCTGTCCGCCGGCATCCTGAACTTCCACCAGAACGTCATTTTCCCAGGCCTGCTGGAGGCTGCAGGCCGTTTCGCGGTTGAGGTACTCCAGGGCGAAGCCGAGATTTCCGCCCAGAAGTTTGAAGAACAGCTCTCCCTTTTGCCGGCGGGCCTCGGCCATGACCGATTTCAGATGCTTGAACTGGCGCCAGGCCACGAAAAACGGTGTTTCACCGACGGCCGGATCCTGCTGGAAGATTTCCTGAGCCATCTTGAAAGCCACCTGCCTGGAGTCGGCCGCCCCGGCCACTTCCGCCAGGGCTTCTGTCAGCCCCAGGTAGGCGCGTCCCGCCTCCAGGGCCTCCTGCGGGCCGAGTGAGGCCTTGGCCTTGACCCCCAGAGCCCTTTCCGCCTTGGAGATTTTCTGCTTGACCTTCCTGGTTGCCTTGCCCAGCAGGCCCGGCTTTTTCTTCTTTTTCTTTTTTTCGGACTTGACGGTCACCGAAGCTTTTTTGACTGCCTGAAAATCATAGACCAGGTGGGCCCAGGCCGGGAATTTTTTCCATTGCCGGAACGGTTCTAGCTGGGTCGCCAGCCCGTCGATCGCGGCCAGGTACGGATCCTTGTCGCTTCCCAGGCGGGCAAAGGCGGCCTGCCAGGGCTGCCGCTTGTCGATGACCCGCCAGGCGGTAACGAACTTTCCGGTAAAATCCTGCCAGGCATTCAGGTAGGCCTTGCGGTACCAGCTGCCGAACTCCAGCTTGGCCTGGGCCATCACCAGGGGATCGGGCAGGGCGGCTTCGATCTCGGCCAGGGTGCTGTCGATCTTCTGCTTGCCCTTCAGGGTGAAGGCCGGTGCCACGGATGCCGCCTGAGCCGCGCTTTCCGTGCTCCAGAAATCGGCGGCCGTGACGGCCTCCAGCTCGGGGTTCGTGTCGGCCCAGGCCGCCAGCCAGCGAAGGTTGAAGTCTTCCAGGGTCACTAGGTGCTTGAGCCAGGTCTGCAGGCCGGTCAGCTCGTCGTTGATCTCCTGGCTGACAGGTTGCCAGGCCAGGGCGTAGAGGTAGAGATCGGCGATCTTGGCCCGCACTTCGGGGATGACCTCGGATGACAGCAGCTCGGCCTCGAATCCCGGCTGGGGCATGGCCCGCAGCTGTTCAAGGTCCAGGCCCTCCAGCTTGGCCTTCAGCAGGTTGACCCGCCTGGCAAGATGCAGGATGTGGATTCCCAGGGTCTTGCCGTCCGTGCCGGCCGAAAGTCCGGTCAGCCGCCTGGCCAGGCGGCGGTCGAAGTCTGCCAGGAACCCCTTGCGGAACAGGTTGCCGTACTTGGCCTTGAGCTGCCGTTCCACCTCCAGGGACTGGTCCAGGCCGAAGCGCGGGATCCACCAGCCTGTATTGCGCCGGCTGATGTCGGCCACCGCCTGGCGGAAGCGTTCCATGGTTATCACGTCGTTGAGCAGGACACCTTCCAGGACCGGCGGTTTGCTGAAAGCCTGGGAAGCGTCCCTGAGGATGGACAGGTTCTTGATGAAGGCAAAGCTCATCAGCCCGCAGACCGCCAGGGCCACCGCCACCCAGGCGGTCAGGCCCAGGTTGCGGGTCATCCGGCGCCACTGGCTGCTGTGCTGGGTGGGCCGGAAAAGGTAGCGGTCTCCGGGCAGGATTTCGGAGAAAAAATCGTGCAGGAAAAGGCCGCGCTCGGTTCCGGGCAGCACCTGCTGCTTGTCGATCAGGCCCAGCTCGCCCAGCAGGTTGGAAAAAGGAGTGCCTTCCTGCTTGCCGCTGGAAAAGTAGATTCCCCGCAGCATGGGGGTTTCCTGGTAGGGCGAGGGCTGGAAGATGCTTTCGACGAAACTGGCCAGCTTGGTTTCCATGGAGGCCAGGGCCTGGGGGAAGACCAGCAGGGACGGGGCTATCTGGCCGGATTCCTTGCCGTGGCAGATCAGCAGCAGCAGGTCGTGCAGCCTCTGGCAGACGGTGGCAAAGGTGTTTTTCACCACCTTGGCCGGGTCTGACTCCAGGTCGTGGTTCAGCCAGCCCATGGCCTGGCGGAGGGCCTTTTCCGGAAGGCTGTCGCAAAACTCGGTGGCGCCGGGAATAAGGTCGCACTTGGTTACCAGGACATAGACCGGACACTTGGCACCCAGGACACGCATCAGCTCGTCGATCCGGCGCCTGATCTCCAGCCCGTCGGCCGCCAGGGCGTCGGTGTCCTGCCGGGCCAGCTTGTCGGCGGCAATGGTCACCACCAGACCGTTGAGGGGTTCTTTCTTGCGGAACTTGGCCAGCAGGGAGAGAAACTTCTGCCATTCGTCCTTGTCCCGGCCTTCGTCCACCGGCAGGGCGTAGCGGCCGGCGGTGTCGATGAGGATGGCCTTGTCGAAGAACCACCAGTCACAGTTGCGGGTGCCGGAAATCCCGGCGGTGCGGTCCATCTGGCCAAAGGGCGAGGAGAGGTCGGCGCTTTTGATGGCCGTGGTCTTGCCCGATCCGCTTTCGCCGATCACCATGTACCACGGCAGGACGTAGAGCGGATTGCCCAGCTTGCGCAGGTGGGAGCGGCGCAGGGCCTCGACGGCTTGCTTCCAGCGTTGCTGAAGCTGGCGGGCCGCCTCCTTGTCGCTGTCGGGCAGGCGGCTGCTGGCCGCCTCGTCCTGGGCGATGACCTGATGGACGAACAGCCGTTCTTTCTGGCGCAGCCTGATCCTGCGAATGGCGAATATGCCGGCCACCAGGCCGACAAGGGCCAGCAGGACGAAAAAGCCGAGCCACCATGGCCAGCCCAGCATCATCACCAGTCCGAAACTGAAACATACCGCCAGGGCCGCCAGGGCCAGGACAACGATTACCTTGATGACTTTCAACAGGATTTCTTTCATGGTCAGGGCACCGTGCTGATAAGGGTCTGTCCGACGTGGCTGAGAATGAAATTGTACACCAGATAGAGCAGGCCGAAGAGAACCACCGGGCTGGCCGCAACCGCCACCGTCATCGGCGACAGCCGGCCGCCGGCGCTTTCAGGCTCTTTTTGCTGCGGACGGGCGTAAGCTCCGGCAAAGAGTTTTTCCTGGTCGAGGCTGGGCACCGCCACCGAGCTGCCGAAAAGCAGCTTGAGATTGGAAGTCTTGAGCTGTTCCAGCAGGATTTCGTCTCCCGGGTTGCAGTACTGTCCGCTGAAGCCCAGGGCCAGGCAGAGGTAGTAGACCTCCCGCACGTCGCGCTGCTCCAGACCCAGGGAGTTGAGCCGGTCGAAGAACAGTTCACCGGCATCTGCGGTCTGGTAGTAAACCCGCTGCAGAGACTGGCGCTGCCACTGGCCGCGGCCCGGCCAGCCGGAGCTCATGATGGCCTCGTCGATCCAGGCGAAAACCGCAAAACGGGCCAGGTCGTAGTCTTTTTCGGCAAAGCCGGCCTGGCGTGCCGTCTGGTCGCAGCGCTGGATCAGCCGTTCCATGTCGGCCCGGACTTTTTCGAAATCGGGCGCCTGCTCCGGTTCGGACCGGACCAGGGATATGGTGTAGGCCATCAGTTCGGTGAAGCAGTCAGACAGACGCATGGGTCAGCTCCTTGACACGATCATCAGTTCGATCTTCAGGTCCCGGGGGGCTGCATCCCAGTACAGGGCCAGGTTGCGGCCCTTGATCACGTTGGACCATTGGTCGTCGTGATGGTCGATCTGAAAATAGAGGGCCCCGGCCCGGCGGGGCAGGGACTGGGGAACGGTATCCAGGGCCTTGAGTTTGATGCCGGAAAGCGACCTGGCTATCAGGATCGGCAACGATTCCCGGCTGCCCAGTTTGGCTATGCCGGCCATGGAATCAAGTATCTCGGCCGGATCGGCTTCCGATTCCACCATGAGGTAGAACCTGTTGCGGCCCTCGAATACCGCCGGGGGAAGTTCGGCGGCAAAATAGGTGCCGTCGAAATCCATGGCCAGAACGTAGTCCGGCCCGGCGGTGATCTCGTCCAGCAGCCTGGTTATGGCCTCCTGGGCGGCGGTAAAACAGGCGCCCAGGCCGCGGTGATCGTAGGCCGGCAGGGCCGGATTCTCCGGTCCGGAGCCGTCGTAGGATGTCTGGCCAGAAAAGGTCGACAGCTCGCCCACCAGCTGGCGCAGCAGCCCGTAAACCTGCCAGGGATGAACCTGGCGGGAGGATACAAGGTGCTCCAGAAGGGCGGCGTAGCGGTTCAGCGAGCGCAGGGCCAGCAGGTAGACCATGTCCCGTGAGCCGAATTCGGCCGAGTGCAGGCCCCGTTCCGACTTGTAGGCTTCCAGCTGCCGGCTGCGGGCGCAGATCTGGTCGCGCACTTCCTTGACCAGGGCCAGAAGGCCGTCGTCGGCGGCAATGGAAATACAGGGCGGGATGAAACCGGGGGCCAGCCGGATCCTGTCCTGATCGCGCTCCAGGCGGGCCACCGGAACAAGCTCCCAGTCCCCCAGGCTTTCCACCTCGGTTTCCCAGAAGATTTTGAGCACCAGGTACATCTGCTGGACCTGGGCCTCGGGGCCGTTTTGGTGCAGGTCGGGCACCTGGCCGGCCTGCGACGCGGTGGCGAAGCGGGTGTTGACTTCCTGGATTGCGTCCATGGAAGGGACCACGGTTACGTTCTGACCGGCCGGGTTCCACTTGCGCAGCCCCAGGTAGACTCCGAACGGACGGCTGCCGTCCTGCCAGGCCTCCTCGAAGTTGCGGGGTGCCGCCACGGCGTTGGCCGGAACCTCGGCCATGGTGCCGTCGGGGAAGACGAACCGGCCCCGGAGAAGCTGGAAGCTGCGGTTTTCCAGCGCCGCGGACTGGACCTGCATGCCGGCAACCCCCCACAGCCAGGGCGCCAGGTATTCAAGGGCGCGGGCCGTGAGGGACTCGGTCCAGCGGTCGTCCAGCTGGAGGTGCTGGGGCTGGAGAAAGAGGCCCTGGTGCCAGAAAAGCTGTCTTGCGGTCATGACTGTTCCTTGGCGGTTGTGATCTGGGACGGTCCCAGCTTCAGCATCAGGTTCAGGCGGGCCGGTTTGGCCACCTTGGTGCGTTTTATGAAACCTTTTTTCTCGATGACCACCGGGATGTCGAACATCCGGATCATCCGGCTTTTTTCCAGGACCGTATAGCCGGCCACCACGGCCACGTACTTGGACCCCTCGGCCCGGTCCAGGCTGACGCTGGTCTTTTCGCCCGGCCTTACTATCAGCCGTTTGGCCGCGGCCACGGTGCTGTCGAACAAGGAGCAGTTGAGCAGCTTGTAGATTCCGTTCTGGTCCTGGGCCAGCTGGTTGAATCCGTTGGGATCCGACAGCTGGTAGATGCACACGAGCAGGGTGTGGGGCGCTCCCTGATCGAAGTTCAGGTCGGGATCGGCCTCGATTTTGATGTTTATGGCGTTTTTGGCATAGGTCCACTTGGGCGGGGGCAGGGGCTGGGATGCACAGGCCGCCAGCAGGACCGCTGCCGCCAGGGCACAGACAAGTATGGTCAATCTTTTGGTTTTCAATTTTCCTCCTATGTCTTGCTGCCTTGTTGACAATTTCTTTCAAACTCCCGCAGGAATTCTTCCATGAACTTGCCGGAGTCGTACCATTTCCTGATACGCTCGATTTTTTCCACGAGGATTTCGTAGTCTTCGGCCTTGCGCAAGGGGCCTATCTTGATGCCGCCGCTGCGTTCGGCCGCCAGGGCCGCAGGGTCCAGGGCGTCGAGGATCTGTCCCACCTTGACCTGGGCCGCGGTCCTGAAGGCGGTGTGGACCTTGAGAAAGGCGTCGGCGATCTGGCCCAGGTGCTCTTCCAGTGTGCAGCCCCGGCCGTCGCCTTCCAGCTGCCGGCCGATTACCTGGCGAATGGTCTGGTCGGCCCGGCTTCCGTCGGCGGCAAGGGTTTTGTTGATCACCCCGATCACCCGGTTGAGGGCGTCGAAGACGGTATTCAGTGCCTGGACCAGGCGCCGGGAAAGCTGGTCCTGGTCCATCTGGCCGGTATCGACCTGGCGTCCCAGCAAAAGGGCGGATACCCGTTCCAGAACCTGGCTGCCGGTATCCGGCGAACCGGTATCGGCTCCGGCGGACTGCATCAGGTGCCGCTCCACCTGCCTCAGGAGCCTGAGCCGTTCTTCCAGGGGCAGGCCGCCGAGTTGCCGGTGCAGCAGGTCTTCAACGGCCTTTTCGGCATCCGGCGGCCCGGAGCGGTAGAGATCCCTCACGGCCGAGGCCAGCTGGCTGACGCTGAGATCCTGGTTGGAGCTCATTTTTTTCCCGCCTTGTCGTTTCCCGGTTTGAGAACCAGGGTTGCTTCAAGGTCGTCGTCTCCCGTCTCCGGCGGCGACGGCGGCCCGGGGGTGGTTTCCTGAACCGCAGCAGGCCCCTGGCCCATGACGACGGTTTTGTCCAGGTCTTCCTCGTCTTTTTTTCCGGCAGGAGACGGTGACCCGTTCTGCCGGCCGGGACCGAGAACCACCGTTTCAGCCAGGTCGTCGGTCTCCTTTTTGCCCGGATCATGGCCGCGGACCACTGTTTTTTCGAGTTCTGCTTCGGGATTTCGAGCTGCGGTTTTTCCCAGGACCACGGTTTCTTCCAGTTCCGCGTCCGGCTGCCGGTTCCGGGCCGTGTCTTCAGCCGGCAGCCGGCCTCCGGCCCGGCTCAGGACGATGGTTTCCTGCCAGTCGCCGTCCTGGTCCGGTTCGGTGGTTGCCCAGCGCTGCCTGATCCTGCCCACCAGGGCCGCCAGACTCCTGTTTTCCTGCCCGAGATCGTCCTGCGGTTCAGGGACCGGCTCCGATTCTGCCGGCCCGGACAAAAGATCCTGCCTTATTTTCCGGTTCAGCAGGTCCAGCCGTCCGAGAAACTCGGCGCTGTCGAACCCTGGTTCCGGGTCCAGGCCGGCCCGCAAAAGTTCCAGGCCCAACTCCAGGGTTCCGGCCCAGTGGGCGGCTTTTTCCCCAGCAAGCTCGACCGGCCGGGGCTGCCAGAAAACCTGGCCGGGCCGGAAGACCGGATTCCATTCGGAGATCTGCCCGGGATCGAAGGCCGTCCGGCCGTCGCCGGAAGCCAGTTGCTCGAGAGCGGCCATGATCCGGCCGGCATCCTGGCTGCTGTTTGCCAGCAGCACGTAGAACCAGGCGCCTGCCAGAAACTGGCGGCGGTGGGCGGCGGCCAGGCCTTTTTCCATTGCGTGACTCAGAGGCTTGCCCGCAAGATCGGCCAGGACGGTTTCAAACTGCCACAAAAGAGGCAGGCCGCTCGCCTTGGGCGCCAGCCGAACCCAGAAGCTCTCTATGGACCAGGGACTTATGCCGGCAGCCAGGGCCTTTCCGGCCGCTTCCACCTGGCGGACCAGGTCGGCCAGCAGGCACAGCTTGAGGTGCAGGACCTCCAGCCACAGGCGGTCCGGCCCGCCGGAGATGAAAAGCCGCCGGTCTTTCAGCATCGACTCTATGGCCCGCACCCGGATCTTGCGTCCGGGCCATTCGGTCTTTCCGGAATCCGGGGAACCGGCTCCCAGCAGGGGCAGGAAGTCCTTCAGGTTCAGGTGCAGATCTTTGAAAGCCAGCAGGTAGAAAGGATAGAAGGAAAAAGGTGTCAGGTTGTCGGCAACCTCCATCGACGGGCCGAAACACTCGGCGGCCCGCTCGCAGTCCCGGCAAGGCAGAGAGGTGTCGCCTTCCTGTGCGGCCAGATTCTTCCATGCCCTGATCAGGGCCTTGCAGTCCTGCACATGGTCAGGTTCGCTGCCGGTCAGTTCCCGGGCGTAAAAGACGGCCCGGTCCTGCCGGCGGCTGCAACCGGGGCAGTACATGAAGCGCCGCAGGGAAGCCGAGTATGCCGGCAGGCCTGCCTCTTTCAGCAAACCGTCGTCCGTGCACAGTTGAAGCTGCCGGCCGCAGGCCGGACAGGGAGGATGAAAGAAGACATTTTCACTCCGGCAGTAAAACAGGGCCCGGAACGGTTCGAAGCGGTCATTTCCGCCGGCCAGATCGATCATGCCGGCCGGATTGCCCGGTTCCAGGTGGTATTGCCGGCAAGCCTGCCAAAGCCGGTCAACCTGGGGGTTTGTAAGCTCGTTGATGCCGTCTGAAAATTCGGTGTAGGAATCCTTCTGGACGAGCAGGGCAAGATGGGCCAGCTCGGTCCGGCCGCAGGTGACGGCGGCGTCTACCAGGTGGGCCAGAGGTCCGGCTCCGGGCGTGCAGGCAAAGGGAAAGCGGCTTGCCCTGGGAGCCTGTGTCAGGTTCAGCCTGAACCCGTCCTGACCGGAAGTGAGCAGCAGGAGCAACGATGGACGGTTATTATCCTGGTTCACGGTGCAATCTTTCCACTATTTATGGCTGAACTACGGGGTTTCTGCCTTCTGAGTATCCCCAAAAGCAGCAGGCCGAAACCGGCCGGCCGGTGTGTTTGGCAGGCCGGATTGCCGCAAAACTCCCCGCTAATCACAGAAAGCTATCTCAAAATCGCTCCGGGGTCAAGGGGAGCCGCAGCCGGCGTTGAGTAGAAGCCCGGTCTTACAGTCGCAGTCTTCAGCCATATGACCAAGGCGGGCCGGTGTCAGGAAGCCGGGCCGGGGATGATTTCCAGGGCCTGGCGGACGTGGTCGCAGAAGATGTCGCCCACCGCCGGATTCAGGCCGAGGCCGCGGGGGACAAGGGAAACATCCAGGCCGGCCTTTTCAAGGGCCGCTTTCCAGCAATCTTCTCCTTCCATCAGGTCTTCCCGGAAGTGCAGTCCGGCAACCAGCATGAAAGGCATCAGGCAGACCCTGGTGGCTCCGCTTTCCAGCACCTGTTCGATGGTCTGCCGTCTGTCGGGAAGGCCCTCCAGCATGCCTATGTGGAAATGTTTGCCGGCCTGTCGGCGCAGGATCTTTTCAAAGGCCAGGTAGGTGGTCCAGGCCGGGTGATCCGTGCCGTGGCCCACCAGGACCACGGCCTGGCAACCGGAAAGATCCGGGTCCCGGGCAAGGATTCGGGCCAGACGGACATGGTCCCGGTAGCTGGTAAGCAAGGGCAGGCCGAGGCTGGTGCGGACGGGCGCCTGGCGGGCGTCGTCTGCCAGGCGGTAGAACTCGTGGCCGCAGATAAGATGCAGGGACTGGACCACGGCCCACCGGTGGCCCTGGCGGCTCAGTTGTTCCAGGACACCGGCCGGGCCGGGGACCTGCTCTTTTTCCAGGGAGGCGATCCGGTTGCGGACCATGCGGGAGGAATATGCCCGCAGGACCCGGTGGCCGGGAAACTCGGCCTCCACCATTGCCTGGATGCGGTCGTAGGTCTGATTGGCCCTGGTGGTGGTTCCGAAAGCCGTCAGGACGATGGGAATCTTCATTGATAGCCGCCTTGTTCTCGGATGGTTGCCCGAGTGGAGATCGCAAAGCCTGCCAAACCACAGGCGCTGGCAAAAGTCAACCGGTTGAAACGCTCAATTCAGGCATTGATCAGGTGATTCAGCCGTTTGCCGGCAAAAGACCAGAAATGGTTGTCATCTATTCCGAAAGGCTGTCCCGGAAGCTGCGGGCCTGGTCGGCGGTTGAAGGCGGCCCCGGGTGGCAAACTTTTCTCCGTCTGCCTGGCCAACCATCTGGGCCAGGGTGGTCTTGCCGCATTGGCGCGGACCATGTATCAGGACGACCGGCGTGTCCTCCAGGGCCTCTTCCAGGCAGGGCCGGACAAAGCGGGGATATAGGGTCGGTTCAGCCATTGCGTCCGTTCGCAAGTGAGACATTCGGCCAAATGAAAGGTTTACCATCGGCCAAATGAAAGGTT
>Ga0256835_1000341_pt1 | contig 36048 bp, 50 predicted proteins | sample PIR30metaG_FD_185972 | JGI IMG/M metagenome (GOLD analysis project Ga0256835, IMG submission 185972) | Hydrothermal vent microbial communities from East Pacific Rise, Pacific Ocean - PIR-30 | ecosystem: Environmental > Aquatic > Marine > Hydrothermal vents | place: Pacific Ocean: East Pacific...
TATACTACAGGTGCGCCCGGCCAGGGGCGCAGGTGTGGTGGCCGTAGCTCAATCGGCAGAGCACCTGACTGTGGATCAGGTGGTTGGGGGTTCAAGTCCCCTCGGCCACCCCTGATAGATAAAGCGGGCTTCGCCCCGCGTGGTAACAAGCGCTCACGGCTGGCGAAGTCCGTGGGCGTTTGGTGCCTTAACAACCACAAAGCCCCACCTGCAGGTGAGGCTTTGTGCGGGGGTGTTGACCCCCAGGGTCCCATGGGGGAAAGGGGCCCCTGCCCTGGGCCGCGCCCCTCGGCTACCCGCCGGGGGGTGGTTATCCAGAGGCTATCCGCCTCCGGGGGCTGTGTCAACACCCCCGCGTAGGGCATCATGTCGCGATGGACACGGCGTTGCAAGTGCGCTACGAGAAGGGAGAGCCATGACCACGGTTTTGCTTCCCGCCCCCCCAACAACTCGCTATCGCATTCTGACGCTGCCTGACGCGGCCCGGGCAACCGGGTGGTCCATGGACGAGTTGCAGCGGGCGATTGAAACGGGTAAGATTGTGGCAGGGGTACTCGATGATGGGAGTGTGGCAGTGGTGATTGGGCCTGATAATAGTCCCCTGCGAATCCAAGACAACGAACTCCCCCTGGCCGCGGCTGCGGATGAACAAATGCAGCCCACGGAGGATAAGGGCATCAACGAGCAGCTGTCTCGCATTAAGCGGGAAGACTTCGCACATTTGGAGGGGGTGCCTATTACGGTCGGCGAAGCCGCAGAAAAATATGGAGTACCTGAACCTACTTTATATAGATGGATTAAACGGGGTTTTCTGCGGGTTTTGGGGCGACAAGGACGGCGTAAATTGTTAGATGAGTCCACAGTTGCTTATTGTGCAACAATCTATCATGTACGTAAGCCTTATGGTACGCGTGCGCCCCTTTTGGAAGCCGATGGCTCGCCTTACTTGCTGCGAGACCCTAAATTAGCTCAGTTGCGTAGACTGTCGCGGGTGGAGTAATAGGGAACCCTTGGAGGGCCGCATATGCGGCCTTTTTTGTTTTTACTTACTATCGTCTTGACAAGACGATGATACTGTGTTACACTACCACCAAGCTCCCCCTCCCTCCCTTTCCATCCCAGGGGCTGGGGTTTCCCCGGCCCCAGCCCCTGGAAAAAGTGAGGCGCCAATGCCAGCCTTTACTATCGCTTGTGACCACTGTCGCATCTTGTACCGGGCCCATGTATATGGGTTTCGTGCTCCCCGCCGTTCGCCATGCCCTGTGTGTGGGGCGCTGCAACGCGGCCGCCAGGGGAAAACGGTGGCTCGCCTGGAATCCGAGGGCTACCGCTGGGTGTGGGTGGAATGGCGGTCTGGCTGGGTTGTAGTGGACGAGGAGGGGCACATCATTCCGCGTCGTCAGACTCAGGAGGGGTAACGGTGAAGCCCATTCTCATCGAAATTCCGCGAGACGAAGGCCCATTGCTCGTCAATGTCACGAATCTCACCCATATGGTGGATTTGACAGGGGTGATGCACTTGTTTTTCACCAACGGCATCCACCAAACCTTGTACGGCCCGGAAGCCGAGCAATTCAAACGCGCTTTGAAACGCTTGGCTGCCCGTGGCGTGTTGGCGCACCATGTCGCGGCGTAGAAGCGTGGAGGAGGAACTTATGGCAACCCGTCCTCGGATGAAGCGCCACAACTGGCGCTGCTGGGAGTACGACAAGAATGGCCGCATTTGTGGTCAACCCGCGACTGAGATTGATCCAATTAGCGGATACGCAGTTTGCAAAAAACATGCCAGAGAGCGGCGGAGGAAGAGAGTGACGAAATCCGTTCGCCATTGAGAGAGAGGACGAGGAGGATATATGTTCGCGTTCTTGGTTTTACTTGGACTCCTGGAATTCTTCAGCGCTGTTATTTTCCTGATTCAAGGCTACTTCTATGGGGGTGGGATATCTGCATGGATCTTGGGTATCGCTTTCGGGATAAAGGGAGTCGTGTTTTTGCTGCAAGCTTCGTTACAGGAATCCAAAGAGCAATCCTCTAAATCTTTGAATGGAGCAAATTCGGGAGAAACTCATCATGTCCGACTTGTATGAAATGCAACTCATAGGCCGTTTGGGCGCTGACCCGGAAGCCCGCCGCACCCCAGAAGGCCGATTGGTGGCCAACTTCCGAGTGGCGGTCAACCGGCGCTGGAAAAATACCCAAGGAGAACTCCAAGAAGCCACCGAATGGGTTGAAGTGGCTGCCTGGGGACCTCTGGCCGAATTGTGCCACCGGTACCTCACCAAGGGCCGCCGCGTATGGGTGCGCGGCCGCCCCGAAGCGCGCGCCTGGATCGGCAAAGATGGCGAGGCCCATGCCGCCCTGCGGGTCACTGCCCGGGAGGTCCAGTTCCTGGACGGCCCGCGTGGCAATGTGAACCCCGCTACGCCCGCGGAAGCGGAAGAGGAAATGCCCTTCTGAGGAAAACTATGCGAAAGACGACCGTCCTTTCTCTTCTGTTGTTGCTGGGCGCCACAGCCCTGTTTATTGCCACGGCCTGGGCTGCATGGACACAGCGGCACGCCCTGGTCTGGCCCTTGTGGAGCCTGGGCACCGTGGTGATGCTTGTGGGCTTTGGCTTGCAAGCCGTCCGGGGAAAGTGAGATGACCACGCTTATTGAGGTGCGGGGCGGCGATGGCGAACTTATTGGGCGTTGCGACGCCCGTTGTTACAACGCCCAACATCCTCATTGCACCTGCGTGTGCGGTGGGCGCAATCATGGAGTGGGTTTGCAGCAGGCTTTGCACAATACCGCCGCACTTGCCGACACCATGATTGCGGAATACGTGGCCGAACGCGGCCTCAAGGACTATACCTCGCGGGTGGTATTGGTTGGCGAGCAGTTGACTTTGCCTTTTTAGGTGTAACTATGAAGCGCCGCATTCCCCTTTCGCAAGCCCAGGCCCTGGCCGAGGACTTTCTCACAGCCATTCGCCCCCTCTGCGAGCGGGCGGAGGTGGCTGGAAGCGTGCGCCGGGGCAAGGCCGAAGTGGGCGATGTGGAAATCGTCGTGCAGCCTCGCGTAGCGCGCGTGCAGGTAGGGTTGTTCGAGGACATGACCGAGGAGCGCGACCTGCTGGAAACAGACTTCCTATGGGAGGCTTGGGGAAAGGTGCTCAAAGATGGGCCTCGTTTCAAGCAAATCTTCACTCCACACGGCGTGGCGCTGGATGTGTTCATCGTCCGGCCCCCCGCGCAGTTTGGGCTGATTTACCTGATTCGCACGGGGCCAGCGGATTTTTCCAAATGGATGGTCACGCCGCGCTCTCGTGGTGGTGCCCTGCCCCCAGGCCTGGTGGTACGGAACGGGGCTATTTGGCGAGGTCTGGAACTCATCCCCACCCCCACCGAGGCCGATGTGTTTCGTGTGTTGGGCCTGGAACCTATCCCCCCTGCGGAGCGAGAGCCGCGCTGGTGGGGTATGCGGGAGTGGACATGATGAGTCTGCGCTTACCGCTCCTGGGCCGTCTGGCCGACCGGGGCCTGCCTGGTGATGATGTGCATCGCCGCCGCAACGAGGGCGGGCACCGGGCCTCGTTCGTGTGGGTGGTCACACAGGTACCCCCTGGCTACGAGGCGTTCCAGGGGCGTCGGTTTCGATGGACGGATTTGAAGTTTGGTGACTGGCCATCGGGGTTCCGGTTCCGCAATGTCAAAACGGGCCAAGAATTTGCCCCGTGAACTTACCGTGGAAGGACTTGGTCAGGCATGAACAGGCGACTATTGATTGAAAAAATCCATCGAGCCGCCGCGGATGTGGGGCAATGGATATGGTTCTTGGCCTTGGGTGTACTTTTGGTGGTCCTACGCCTGCTCCCCCACCTGCTGCGGGCGGCAACGGTTGCAATATGGGCCGCAGCGCTGACTTGGGCCTGGTTAGTTTGGCCTGGTATCTGGGCTGGGAATGCGGCTCAAGTGGGACCTGTGCGCGCCCTGATCGTATATGCGGCCCTGGTCCCCGTTGCACTAACTGCCAGCCGTCACCCACGGCTTGTTTGGGGCGGCTTTTTGGCAGGAGGACTGGGGGTGGGCATATTGACTTGGCTGTTGCCACACCTGATGCAGCGCGCTCCTCTCCTTGTGCTGGCCTCCCCCACCCTGCTCTACGGTGTCCTGGTGCTGATTCTGCTGATTCGTGTTCGTAGCCGACTTTCCCAAAAGGAGGTGTCCCATGACGCAAATGTTCGATGACCTGCTGGAAGATATCCTTCCCGACCATAAGCCCGGATTCAATCTGGGCGACTGGCTACTGGAAGGGGCCGCATTGCTTGTGGCCATCTATACCGCGTTCCGCTCCTACGACTTCATCATCACCACCCTCCCCGAGGGCTGGGGCATGGTGGCCTACTTGGGCCTGCTCGCCGTGGATGGCGGTTTCTTGCTGTGGGCACACGCCATCGCCAAGTATGTGGAGAACAGCATCCAGGCGTTCATCGCCTGGAGCATGTTCATCCTGTCGCTTATAGTGATGCTGATCATCAACCTCACGGACGCCTTCTTCTATACCAGCCCCAGCGAAACGAGCCAGGCCATCGCGGAAGCCGTGGCCGGCGCGTCGATTTGGGTGTTCACCATCCTGGTCATCCTGTTCGGCGTGGCGGCTAAAGTATTTCAACTGAACAGCAATCATGCCCGTCTTTCGCGCATGGCTCGTATGAAGATGGGTGAATTGCAACACCTAAAAGTTATGGGAGCACTGCAGGCCCGCCTGGAACAAGAGAAAGCCGCCGTAACCAATCAGATCGTCCGAATCCGAGCGGAACTGGCAGAGACCAAACGGGCATTAGCCCTCAAGGTGCAGGAGCTGGAAGAGATGGAGGAGCGTCTGCGAGCAGAGCGCTTGAGTCGGCTGGCCCTGTCCAATGGTCACGACAAAGAAGAGGCCGCCGCGGTGCTGGCTGGAAGACATGCGGCGGCCTCAGGGCAAAGCCCTCTGCGACATTATACCCCAGACACAGATGAGTACGATGGCCTGGAGGAGCGGTAGGACCACCCCACCCCGCGGTGGGCGGCTGGTGGCCGTGGCACCGGTCGCGGTCGCCCGCCGCGGGGTGCATCGCCCGGCCTCGCGGGATGAGGCGCTGGCGCTCTTTCTGAGCGCAGTGGCCACCCTGCAAGAGGCCGGCATCCCCGTGAAGATGTGGAACGATGAAAGTGGTGCGCATCTGGTTCTCCCTACTTATCGCTGGCGTCCTGTTCGGGTGCGGCGGCATGACCCTGCGCCCCAGAGACGCTTGGCAGCAGACAACACCCACGGTTACGCCAACAAAGAATGTCACGCCGCTCGCGACCGTAAGCATAGCGGTAGCGGTGAGCCACGGCCGGAAGCCCGCCCTCTCCTCCACCCCGTCCGATGACGGCGGCTGGAAGGTTTGTACAGGGATGGACAGGGGGGCGTTAAATGTGCGCTTCTGCCCGGGCGTGGAGTGTTACGCCTTCTTTTATCTCCGAGAGGGCGAACGCGTGCGCCTCACGCCCGGGCGCAGGGTGGAAGTGGACGGAGGGCGTTGGGTACAGATTCACCATCCCGTTGAAGGGTGGGTGAACGAAAAGTTCCTGTGCTTGGACGATTGAGGAGGTAGGGGGATGTTGGTGTTGAGCCTGTTCCCCGGCATAGACATTCTGGGATTGGGTTTTGAGATGGAGGGGTTCACGGTGGTGCGCGGCCCGGACCCCATGTGGGGACGGCTGCACGATGTACGACGGTTTCACCCGCCCGGCGGTGTTTTCGAGGGCGTGATTGGTGGGCCGCCGTGCCAACCTTTCAGCACTCTGGGTAAATACGCCCACACTCAAAAAGATGACCTGATAGGCGAATTCGCCCGGGTGGTGGTAGAGGCCGCTCCTCACTGGTTTCTCATGGAAAACGTGCCCGGAGCGCCATCTCCCCGTGTGGATGGCTACGCAGTCCACACGTTCACCCTCAACCTCCGTCATCTGGATGCGGGGAACGGCTTGGGCCACATTCAGCACCGAAAGCGCCGTATCTGGTTCGGTGTTCGCGGGGGGCCAGTCGTGGACCTGCGTTCCTTTCTCTCCTTCGCGGCACTGGAGCATCCCCAGTTCGCCCCAGCAGTTCTGGCTTCCGGGCAATTCCGCGTCTCCCAGCGAGGGCACATTCCTCTACGTTCCAAGCGGGGCCCCTCTCGGAGCACAGTGCGTGAGTCCCTGCGGTTGCAGGGCCTGCCTGAAGATTTCTTCGCCCACAGCCCCTTCACGATTCGCGGGCAACAGCGTCTGGTAGGGAATGCGGTCCCCCTGCCTATGGCCCGCGCCCTGGCTATGGCCATCAAGACTTGGCGGCAAAGGTTCCCCATATCTGGGCATGATAAGACTGGTACCGAGCCATTAGATCGGAGATATAGGGGTAGCCCCTCTGCTTCACCCCTGTGGAGGTACGCATGAGTACCCGCTATCCATTGACTTCACCCTATGTTCGTGCCGTTGCTCAAGTGGACACGGGGCCATTTCTGGCCATCCCGCGGGTGCTCTTTCATCATCCACGATTCCAGACCCGCGCGGGAAAGCCCCATCGAGTAGCGATTGAAATTTTTGCTGCGTTGATTTCCTGGTATAAGCCCGTTTGGGAAGAAAGCCTGGAGCGTGGTGGAACCCAGTTGGTAGCGTATCAGCGCTTTCCTGGCCAGATGCTGCGCATCAACTACAAGGCCTGGGCGCAATGGTTGTATGGGGATGAGGAGAAGACCCGACCCATCAAGCGGGCGGTAGCTTTCTTGAAAGAGCGGGGGCTGATTGACTTTGAACTGCGGCCCGTCCAGGACGCGGCAGGTCGCATGATTGGTAATGTGCCTTACATCGCTCCCTGCCCGGATGCGGTACAGGAAATCTTCGATGTTCAACATTTCGCGGCGCGTCCCCCTGCCGATTTGTTTGAGCCCGATGCCTCCGATGCTGCTGAGCCTGCCCCCGAAACCGAGCAAGAAGCCCAGGTCGAGCCCGAACCCGCGCCTGAGGCGGCGGCTGAAGCCGAGGAGGAACCGTCGCGCCAAAAAGTGCGCGACGGCAACCCCTCACCGTCACACCAAAAAGTGCGCGACGGTGCTTTTTTGGCCCCTACCGTCACGCCAAAAAGTGGTCACCGTCGCGCCAAAAAGTGGTTACCGTCGCGCCAAAAATGGCGCGACTTAAAAAAAGAATTAAGGGGTAAAAAGAATCCATTTGAAAAGAGATTAAACCCCACCCACCCCCCCTTAGAGGGGGATGGGGGTGTGGGGGAAGGGGGAGAGACAAATCGTGACTGGAGCGTTTTCCTGCGCAAAATCGGGATGCCTGCCCAAAATCGGGAAAAGATTGCCCAAGCATTGGCAGCGGGTGAACTGGAGCCCAAGGATGTGCTGGCGGCCCTAGCTTACGCCTATGCAGGGCGACGTGATGGCACCGTGCGGCATCCCGTGCGATTCGCGGCCGCGTTGCTGGCGCGGGGCGATGTGGCTCCCGTTGAGTTTCACGAGTCTGACATTTGGGCCGATGTGCTGCCGGACGAGATATGGGCCTTATTGCCCCCCAGCGCGGACCTGCACCTCCCGAATAGCCGCGCCGTAGAAGCCGTAGAACCTGATTTCCCCACACCTGAGCCTCCCTCCCCTACCCCATCCACTACCCCATCCACCGAGGCGACGCTGTGGAGTGTCATCTTACGCCAGTTGCGCCACGAAATCCCGCGCGAAGCCTTCGACACCTGGTTACAGGGGACTCGTGCCGTGTCTTGGGATGGCGAAACCTTGAAGGTGTCCGTGCGGGACATTGAGACCCGAGACTGGTTGCAAGCCCGCCTGCCGGGACTGGTGGAGCCCAAGATTCGGCTGCTGCTCCACGCGCCCCAGGCCCGAGTGGAGTTTGTTGTGGAGGAATCGCCATGAGGACCATCGTTGTCACAAACCAGAAAGGCGGCGTGGGTAAAACCACTACCGCTGTTCATCTGGCCCACGGCCTGGCTTTGGCGGGTAAGCGCGTATTGTTGGTGGATTTGGACGCCCAGGCTCAGGCGGGCGTGGCCATGCATATCCCCCCAGGGGATGGGGCTTTCTTCCTGCTGACGATGGGCACAGATAGAGGGGCCACGGAGTACATCCGCGCCCAAATGAAAGAGGTGCGCCCCGGTTGGTGGCTGCTCCCTGCCTCTAAGCGCCTGGCGGGGGTAGAGTCGGCCCTTCCCTCCCCCACCGTCTCCTGGCTGGCCGAAACCCTGGCGCGGTTCAACGGTGCCTTCGACTACATCATCCTGGACACCGCCCCCACGGTGAACCGCTTGCAAGTGCTGGCCATGTGGGCGGCGGATTGGGTCATCGTGCCCGCGGCCCCCGAACCGCTAAGCGCCAATAGCATCCAAAAGGTGGTGCAGACTCTGAACAGTCTCAAACAACAACACCAGTGGCGTGGGGGATGGTTTGGCATTTTGCCCACCATGTACCGGGAGCGCGTGCGTGAACACGCTGAAACCCTGGCCGAATATCGGCGGCGATTTGGTGAGGCCCTGGTGCTGCCGCCCATTCATCTGGCCGCGCGTCTGGCCGAATGCCCGGCCTACGGTCAAACGGTCTTCGAGCACGCCCCCAACGATAGGGCTGCTCGGGAGTACGAGACCCTGGTCAAAGCCGTTCTGAAAGCGAGGTGATCATGAGCAAGAAGAAAGCACGCAGGAGCCTGATGGACCTGGAACCCTCCCCCACTGAGCCCGACCCCGTGGTGCAGGCGATTGCTGCGCCAGAAGCCGGCGCGCATTTGCGGCGAGTAGGCCCACGCCGCAACCGGCGTTGGGACAAGAAGCATCGCGCATACACCTATAAGGTTCCCCACGCCTTACATGACCGGGCCCGCAAGGTGCGGGAATCGCTGTTGGGCCTTGCACAGCAATATCAAACCACTGTGGATGATGTGGCCACCGCTCTGGTACGCGCGGCCTTAGCCGCGCTCCGAGATGGGGAGATCGAAATGGAGTACCGGCCTGCTCCCCAGGGCAAGGTGATGACCGTTGAGGTTGTCCGCGAGATCCGCGAGAACGGTTGGCCTCAACGGATACCTAAGCCCAAGCCTCGAAAGAAGGCCCCAAAACCCGTGTGGCTGGCCTTTCGCTGGCCGCGGGAGGTGGCGGATGAAATCGCCAGGGCCGCCATTGGGACATCCAAAGCGGCTGTAGTGGTGCTGCTTTTGGAGGTGGCATTGGAGCGCGTTCAAGCGGGGAAATGGCACCTAAAGCCCCGCCCTGTGCATTTGCGACAGACGGTGGCGATTGTGCGTTCGCGGAAAACTCCTTTGAAAGGAGGGAGGTGGTGAGCGGCACCGCTCACCTGATGCTCACCGATTGCTCACCCTTGTGCTCACCTACTGCTCACCATGCCGCTCACCTTGGCTTGCTGAGCGCAAATTTGAGGCGGGTGAAAAAGCGACAATGGGGAAAAGGTCATTTCCCAGAAGACCCTGCTCTGAGGGCCTCTCAAGCGCAATTTCTCGGTTGGAGGAATGCCCCATGTTTGACGACTTTGTGCGACATCTCCAGGACCAGGATCTGGCCACGGCCACAGTGCGCGGGTACCTGGCCGACCTGCGGGCTTTCGCCCGCTGGTATGAGCAGACCAACGGCGAGGTGCTCACCCCAGAAGTAGTGACACCCACTGACATCCGGGAATACCGCACCTGGTTGCAGCGCCGCTACAAAGCCGCGACGGTGAACCGGCGCTTGCAGGCCCTGCGGGCTTGGCTGGAGTGGGCCGTGGCGCAGGGGCTGGCCCAGAGCAACCCCGCTGCCGAGGTGCGCCTGGTGCGCGAGGCCAAGCCCGGGCTGCGCTGGCTGGACAAGCGGGAGCGGTACGCCCTGCAGCGGGCCGCCGAGCGGGTGCTGCAAACGGCCCGGCTGTATTACCCCCGCCGGTGGGTGGTGTACGAACGGGACGCCCTGCTGGTGCTGTTCCTGCTGCACACCGGCCTGCGGGTGGGGGAGGTGGTGCGCCTGACCCCGGACGACCTGACCCTGAGCGACCGGAAAGGGCAGGTGGTGGTCCGCGGCAAAGGCAATAAGCAGCGGGTGGTGCCACTGAACGGCGCGGCGCGGAAAGCCGTGCGCCGCTGGTTGCAGGCCCGGGAGGACGCAGTCATTTTCACTGGTCCTCTTTGGGGCCTGGGGGAGGGCATCACGCCGCGAACGGTGCAGCGAGCGGTGCGGCGGATCGCGCACGATGCCCGCCTGGACGGCGTGACGCCCCATGTCCTGCGTCATACCTTTGCCAAAAGCCTGGTGGATGCAGGCGTGGGTTTGGAACAGGTGGCCGAACTCCTGGGCCACGACAATCTCGAGACCACCCGCCGGTATGTGCAGCCGTCCGCGCGCGACTTGCAGCGTGCGGTTGAGGCGCTGGTGGGGGGAGGTGTACGGTGAAGCGAAACAATCAAGTCACCTTAGACGGTGAAGTTCTTGATACCCGTGTAGGCCAGACGGAGATGGGAGTGCCATGGGTGCGATTTTCGTTACGCACCGAGTGGACAGATGGGGGAACCCATCAAATCATCGCCTACGGTCGTCTTGCCGCCGAAATAGTCATTTTTGTTCAGGAGGCTGAGACTGCAGAATTACCTCTGGATGTCACCTTGCGCGGGTGGTTAAGAAGCATAAATGGTTGTGCGGAAGTGGTGGCTGAACGAGTGACGTTTCATCTGCCCCGGGATGTACGCAAACGAGCCGTGGCGCGTGTGCGGGAGTTGCTGAGAGGAAACGGTGTGGGGTAGGGTGGTCTCCTCGGCCGGTTGGCCTGCGGGGCGCGGCCTTACGGCCACGCGCCCCTCGCCTGCGGCCTGGCGGCCTTGGCTCAGGGCGCTGGGCCGGAGAGGCCGCGCGGGGTGGGGGGCCAGGCGGCCCCTGGCTGGCGGCCTGTGGGCCGCCAAGAACCTTGACAAACGCCTCCGTTGGAACTACAATGATTGTGCAGTACACACTACACATCAGGGAGACCTGGAATGACCGAATTGGTACGCATGCAAATCCTGTTTACCAGGGAGCAAGCCCGCCGCTTGCGGCAAGTCGCGAGGCAGCGGAGCAAAACGATTTCCGCCGTGGTGCGCGAGATGGTGGACGCAGCCCTGGCGGAGCGCGTTCAACGGAAGCGGGCACTTTTCCAGCAGTTGGACGAAAGTGCCCGCTGGCTGGCCGAACACGCGCCGGAAATGGTGCATACCCCTGAAGACTTGAACGCCATGCGAGAGGAGCGGATGAATGAACTCGTGCCAGACATGCGTCGTTGACGCCAACATTGCCGCGTGGACCGTCATCCCCAACCCCTACGGGTGGGAAATGGCGCAGATACGCCGCATCATGCAGGGCGAGGTCATCGTGCCCACGCTGTGGGTGTACGAGGTCACGTCCGTGCTCCATCGGCATGCCCGCACCCAACTGCAGGGCGAAGCGTGGTTGAAACAGACGTTACCCCCTCTGCTCGCTTTAGCCGATGAAATGGTGTACCCTGACTCTGAATTAGCGCTTGCCGCTGCATCATGGGCGAGACGGTTGGGGCAGGCGAAAGCCTATGACGCCTTCTACCTGGCGTTAGCCGAGCGGTTGGGGGCCGAGTTCTGGACGGGGGACAAGCGGCTCTACAACCGCTGCCGGCAGGTGGGAGCGGACTTCGTGCGCTTTCCGGGAGCGGATTGAGATGGTTACGATGGGAGGATTGGCGCGGGCCATGAAGAAGGTGCTCTACGCCCCCTGGAAAATGGGGGTATGGGTGCTGGCATGGGTTTTTCGTCTGGTGCGTTATACCCTCATAGGAGTCTCGCTGGCTGGGATTCTGGCGGTCGTGGTCGTAATGGGGCACGGGCTCTGGCACATGAGCCAGCCGCTGGAACACCCACGGTTCAACGGTTTAACCTATTGGCAGGCATTGGAATGGGAGAAAATGGTGACCGACCGTCAGGCCGCGGCCTGGAACCGCGCCCATCCCCATGCTCGAAAACCCGCCAGCTGGAAGACGTGTGTTGAATCTAATGTGGTTATTTTTGTTTTGTTGGCCTATCCAAAAGCAGCGCAAATTCATTTACCCTTGCTTTTTGAGCAGGGAATACACGCCTATTTCCAAACTGTGGATAGCACGTGGGAAGAGTGGGCGCTAAAAGCCTATGGTCCAAGCCTGGTGCGTTACTGTAGTACTCCCACAACTTTACCTACTCCCAGCGAGCTTGAACAAATGCGAACGGAATACCGAATTTGGAAAGAAGGGCAGGGATTGGCGGGGGCTCGACAATCTCCATAAAGACAGGAGGTCCCATGCGCGAAATCACCATCAGTACCCGAGCCCTTCGCAAGTTGTTGTGGGGTGGAGTGGGCGTTGGGTTGCTTTTGGCCCTGGCCGTATTTGGACGGCCCGCCATGTCGTGGCTGACAAGATGGCTCCATGCGGCCACGCCCACGCCCACCGCCGACCCTGCTATGCTGGCCGCCATGGAAGGTGCCGAAGCGTTTTTCACGATCCGTGCCGAGGAAGGGGCGGAGGAATGGGCCGAACGCATGTGCAGTATTGTGAATGACGATGCGACCTGTCAAGTCTATCGTCAAATGTTTGTGCCCATGCTGGTGCAGCCGCTCCTGGAGGCCTATCCCGCTTTAGACATCACCCTGACGGTTGAGGAGGCTACATTGGTGGCCGTGGAAAACAACGGTCGGGATAGGATTTATCGCTTAACGGGGACGATACATGGTTGGCCGGAGGACACATCTCCATTGGGCTATGTCCAGGTTCATCTGGGAGACGATGGGGAATGGCGCTTCGTGCGCCCATTGTTCCAGGAAGAGGCGGAACGGTACCAAAAACCTGTGCAATAATCCAACTTGACACGACCCGCGCTTCCCGATACAATCGGAGACGAAAGCGGTCCCTGGGGAGAGTCGCGCCTGCCAACAGGCGGCTCTCTGGAGAACTCCAGGGAGCCGCTTTTTTTGTTCCCATTTTCCGGTTTGTGCGAGGAGGTCGTGTCATGCGCCCGTTGCATCGCTTCTTATTGGCCCTGACACTGGCTTTGGTACTGGCCTTCGTGCCGTATGAAGGGTTGGCTGAAGACGGGGATGGGGGGAGTGAGGGGACGAATAGCACCATGTGGGGGCAGGTGTTCAATCCCGACGGCACCATGCGCTCGGATTTGGTGGACAAAGGAGTCATTCGGCAAGATGTGGACTGGATGCCTCATATCCCCTTCCTGAACATCTCGCTCCAGGCCGAATTTCATGTGTACGCTACGCCCGATGGCTCTACCGTTGTGCTGCCATCGGCTACGACCCTCTTTTTCATGGCCCTGAACCCGGAGGCTTCGGGATTGAACCGTTCGGGGGGACTGGTGACCAACGGGGCGGGTTGGGAAATCATCACGGCTGGCGCGCTGGTCAATCGTCCCACTGAAGTCCTGGCGCAAATCGTTCAGGAGATGGGCATTTGGGATGCCGTGGCCGACCGTTATGTGGACCCTGAATACTTTGCGGACGCCCTGATTAGCGGGGACAACGATGCCTGGAGCTTTGGCGCCGTGGGCGATGTATGGGCTATTTTGCAAGCGTTGTATGACCAATCCAGGGCAGACGGCTCCTTCTACACAGCCTTTATCGTCTATCCGCCCGACATGTGTTATGCGGCGCCGGGCGGATGTGCGGTACCGCCGGAGGAGGTCTACCCCCAGCCTACACCGCCGCCTTCCGCGTGTGCGCCAGCGGAGGTGCGTAAGGGCCGCATCTCTGGAGAAGCGCGTTTGCTTGCTCCGCCCTACCCGATGGTGGTGGGCCAGGACCCCACCAAGCGCGGCGTGGATTTGGAATTTCGTCTCACCATTGAACCTACGGTGTACACCTGGTACGAAGAAGTCGAGCATCGGGAATGTGTCTATGTGGCGGATGGTACGGGACAGGGGTGTGCTGAGCACCCCAACAACCCGTACTATCGCGAGAACACCTGGGTAGAGTGTGTACCGCACCAGGTCGTCTTCCGGGAAACGGCCAACTGGGTCAAGGTGTCAGCGACCCTTTCGGCCGAATCGCGCGAGTGGATCCTGGAGCGTTTGTCCATTCGTTATCCACGGGCTTATTTGCATCATCCTGACTGGACCTGGACGAATCCTCACCAGGCCCAGGCCGGGTTCGAGGGGAACACCTTCGTTTGGGTCTTTCGCATCACTAACGTGCAAGTGGCCGACCCCGGTTGGTATGACTTGATTTTAGACGGCCACACCTCGGGTACCCCCGTCTCCGAGGGGCGTCCATTTCACATTGGGGCGGGGGAGTTTCCCGTCTATCTCATCACATCCACCATTCGGCGGTGACTCATGCCCTGGCTGCAACCCTTGGTTTGGGTACTCAACGGTTTTTTGGCCATGCTCTATGTGCTGGTAGGCCATGCCGCGGGAGTGATGGCGCTGGCCTCTACACTGACCGCGGCCGTCCTTTCCCCGCAGGCACAACGCCGCCACGCCTTCGGCGCTGCGTTACTGGCGGGTACCGCGGCGTTGGTCGCACCGCCCCTGCTGGCCATATTCGTGACGCTTATGGCCGGGTTGGGCGTGGTGGCCACCCGGGTAGAGCGGTTCAATCCGTTATCCCTGTCCTGGCGAGTCATTGGAGGGCTGGGGCTGTACGGGATGATGCTGTGGGGCTTTGCGTTATACCGCGCCCTGGGCGGATTACCGAATACCGAATGGGGTGTTTCGTACCTGGATGCCATTATTCATGTCGCGGTGTACGCCTATCCGCTGGGTTTCTTGGCCCTGCTGGCCCAGGCTCTTTGGGTGCATCCCCCGCTACCTGCCAGCCCTGAAGACCTCATCACGACCGTTCGTACCCGCGGGAGGCACGAATCATGAGCCATGAGGGGCTGTGGTTAGGTGTGGTGGCCCTGGCCTTCCTTGGTCCCCGGCTGGGCCTTCCACCCGCATGGTGGCCCCTGGCTGGGGGCTTGGTAGCCCTGTGGGGCGGGCGCATCGGGTGGAAGGTCAAACGCAAGTGGTGGGCCGCAGTTGGAGGGGCCCTTGGCCTGCTGATGTTGTGGTACTGGGGCATACCGGGCTGAAATAATGTGGGCACATGTGCCCCAGTTAAGGGGGCGTTGGCCTTAAGGCCCGTTTTATGTCTAATTCTGGTAGGTGTACCGATGCATATTCTGGACAACGGCATTCAAACATCCAACGGACAGGTGCAATATCTCTGGTTTGAGATGGAAGAACACGGTCGGCGCTTCTTTCGGGCCATCGCGCTCGCCGAACTGGCTGCGCTGCCCATCACCTCCCGAGAGGATTACGATTTACTGGACAAACAAGCCGCGGCCGTGCGTGGCCTCTACAACGCCGGGGTGGAGTTCGTGTATCTGGCCCTGGGCATCTTCCACCCCCGGCACGTGGGTATTGTGCAACTCTACGGCGCTGCGGCTGAAGCCGCCTCCCGTGAGGCCGCGGGGAGCCAGGCGCGTTCCCGCCTGGCCGCCGTGGAAGCCATCCTCGCCAACTACGCCCAGTCTCGCACCCGCCCGCCTAAGCGGGAATGGGTGGCCTGGTACATGGACTTCGTTACCGAGAAAGGGCGTCGCCTTTTGGCCCTGCTGGGCCATCCCGACCCGCGTAAGACCCGGCGCGGGATGACCCGCGACGGCGAACTCCCCAATCCCACTGGAGACGACCTGGCGCCCGAACAGAACGAAATCCTCTTCCGTGGCTTGGCCAAATTGCGCGAGGATTTTGTCTTCCAGGTGACCTCCCACCGGGTACCTCGCGCCGAATTGACCCGCCGCTTGCTGCAGGTGGCTCAATTGGCCTCTGTCGCTGCGTCGCGCCAGCGCGGAAACCTGAACATCGGCTTCAGCCTGTCCCTCCCACTCATGGCCGCGGTCAATCGTAATATGGCGGCTGGCCAGGGCGTGGGACATACCCAAGGCGCCCAGGTGTCGGACGGCGCTCAGCACTCCTGGGGCCGATCGCACACGGAAGGCATGGCCCATACCGAGAGTGAGAGTACCACCCGTACCTCAGGTACCGCCATCAGTGTGACCCACGGGACATCGGAAGGCTGGAGCGAGGGCTACAGTCGTTCCCATGCCACGACTGAAGGTTGGAGCCAGTCCCACACCCAGGGGACTACCACCGGCGTACAAGGTAGTGTTAATGTCAATGCCGGGGTCGTGGGTGGACAGGTAGGTGCCAGTCATTCCTGGCAAAGCAGCGATACCACCACACATAGCCGTTCCGAGACCAACGCCGAAACCTGGTCACAAGGACGTAACTGGGGGCGTAGTGAAAGTGTGACCGTGACGCATTCTTCGTCGGTTTCACACACCACAGGCACTTCGGACACGGTTTCTCGCTCTGACAGCATCCAGGAGGGATGGGGGCGCACCCATACCGAGGGGCGTTCGTGGAGCGATATGCGCTCATTGAATGCAATGCATGGAGTGGGCGTGGCCTTCAACACGGGTTTGATGCCAGGCGTCTCTGTGGGACGCTCCTGGCAGATGGAAGACGACAAGGCCGCCCGCCTGACCGAGGTGCTGCGCAGTCTGGAAGGATTGCTCAATCAGGCCAGCCACGAGGGGGCATTCATGGCTTCGGCGCTGTTGCTCACCGCTTCGGAGCGAGGAGCCCGGGCCGCATCCAGCCTGGCTCCCCAGGCGTACCATGGCCCCAAGACGCCCACGCCGGTCATGACCGTGGCGCCGCAGTCGCCCGCTGAAGCCGAGACACTGCGGATTCACGCCCTGGCCATGCGGCCCTGGGTGACACCAGGACGCCGGGGAGACCCCTTCGACGGCATCCTCTGGACGCCCTACGGCACCTTGCTCACCACCGAGCAGGTGGCCGCCTATACCACCCCCGGCATCTTCGAGGAGGGGACGCTGGTGGCCGCCGTGCCGCCCATTCCCACGGGCGTGTCCTTCTACCCCGACATGGACGGCGAGGTGGTGCTGGGGCACCAGTTCAGCCCGGAGACCGGCGACCTCACCACCGCACCCGTTAGACTGAGTAAGCCCCGCTTCTTCCACACCCTCTTCGTGGGGGATACCGGTTGGGGTAAATCCGTGGCCGCCGAGCGGATGGTGTACGAGGCCGTCAAGCAGTGGAAAATTCGCGCCGTGGTGCTGGACTTCGGCGCGGGGTGGCGCAAACTGCTCAACGCCCCCGGCCTGGAAGGCCATGCGGACATCTACCAGATTTGGCCCGATGCGCCCCGCCCCCTGCGCTGGAACCCGTTGCAAATCGGCAAGGGCATCCCGCCGTCTATCCAGATGGACGCCTTCGTGGACATCTTCACCGGCGTGCAGAAACTCGGTGAGCGGCGGCAAAAGAAGGTGCTGCGCAAGGCGCTCCGGGCGGTGTACCTGCAAACCGGGGTACTGGTCAACGACCGCGAGGTGCGTCAAGACCCCAAGTGGGGCAGGGTGCAGCCCGACGAGGCCGACCTGGTGGAGATGCCCGCCGGAACGCCCGTTGGCGAGGTGCCTCAACTCAAGCGCAACCTGTTGGCCTGGTGGCGCAGCCGACGCTCCGACCTGGGCGAACTCTACGCCTTCCTGGAGCGTGAACTTCAGGAGGTGGCCTATCAGCGCCGGTCGGACTTCCTGGTCAACATCTACGAGGGCATCCTGGAACGGTTGCGGCACCTGGTCGAGGGCAACGCGGCTGAGATGTTCGGCGCAGGCGAAGATACCCTGGACGTGGGCGACCTGGCCGCACCCTGGGGTGTGGCCGTCATCGAGGGCGGGATGTTTGCGTCTGAGGAACTCAAGGCGTTCATTCTGGCTTGGCTGGGCTGGCACCTGTACATGGATATGGCCTGGTATCGCGCTACCCAGGGTAAGACCAAGAACATGCTCCTTCTGGTCTTTGAGGAGGCCAACAAAATCCTGGGCGGCATCGCCGGGCCGCCCGACGAAGAGGCCGCCCATATCCGCATCTTTTCCGACTTCGCCGTGGACAGCCGCAAGCATGGGGTGCGGATGGCCTTTTGCACCCAGGCCCCGCACCTCATTGGCGACGCCATCATCTCGTCCTGCAACAACTGGGTTGTGGGGTTCATCAAGAACCCCAAGGACAAGGAGCTGGCCCTGGAGGCCTTTGCCCGCTCGTCCAAGGGCTTTCGCGACGAGACCTGGCGCAACTTCCTGGCCTATCAGCGCATCGGGCAGGTCATGGGGCGCTTTCCGTACAGCATGGATCGCTTCGACCAGGCCCCCATCGTCTTCCAGCCGCTCATCTTGGATGTGCCCGAACCCACGGACGAAGAGATTGCCCGGCGTTTTGGAGGCCAACCATGAAATCTCAACAGGCTTGGGCCGGATTGATTTTCGTAATGGTGCTGCTGGTGTTGACCCTGTGGTTCACTGCCTTCCCCCTTGCAAACGGCGGGGAACCGGATAGCGAGCATTGGGATCTGCCTCAGCCGTCCGTTCTATCTCCTACGCCCCAAGCCACGCCTGGGTGGTGGGAAAACCTGCCCACGCTGGAACCCTGGCCGGGGATGACTCCCTCGATGGAGCGTGAGCCATGACCCAACAGAAACAACAACATTGGATGGCGCAAGTACGTGAGTGGCTACGGAAGCAGCCGGTTTGGGCCATCATCATTGAGGTGGATGCCCAAACTGGCGAGGTACGCAACGTGCGCACTGAGACCGTAGAGATGGCCGCGGCTGTGTTGGATGGCTTGCCTTCCCCTAAATCCTCTCGTCATAAGGAGTGACTTATGCGCAAACGGAAAGATTGGTTGGCCCTGATCTTGGCGGCTTTGGTCTTCGTCGCTGCGTTGACGCTGCTGAAGCCCCCACCGCAGGTAGATGTGATCGTCGCAGCCCGCGATTTACCTCCCGGTCATGTGCTCACGGAAAACGATGTCCAGAAAGTGTCCCTTCCCCAGGCCGCGGTGCCGCCGGATGCGTTTACCAGCCCTGCTGAGGTGGTAGGACAACCTCTGGCTGTGGCCAGAAGCGCAGGGGATGTCCTTCGGCCAGGTCATTTGGGCCGGCCGGTACAGCTGGACCCGGATGAGCGCGAGATTGGCTTGCAAGTTGTCGATGCCTCGGGCCTGGCGGGTACCCTGGCATTGGGCGACCGTGTGGGTGTGGTGGCTATTGTAGAGATCAACACCCCGGAGCGTGAGGGGGTGTACAGCAAGGCGGTCATCGAAGGGCTGCGGGTTACCTATGTGGACCCCGATTTCGTGGCCCGTGAGAGCCAGGTGCAGCCCATGCCTACGGGGGATACCGCTGCGCTCATGATGGCCTCCTATCGGGAGCGCGCCCACAAAGGCGTAGTCAATGTGGCCGTTCCGATTTCGTTGCAGGCGATTGTGTACGAATTCCCCGAACCGGACACCCCTCAAGTAAGCCGGACGGTCAACGCGCTGGAATTACTGGCGGCTTTGTCCAGCTCGCAACAGGCCACTCTCTACCTGTATCGCCTTGGGGATGATGCGGCACCGTTTGACTCTCCCGGCTTGTGGCTGCCCGACTTGCTCGTCTTTCCTGCTACTGCCACGCCCACGCCAACCCCTGAGGGATGGCAACCTGGTCAGGTTACCCCCACCGCGACCTTGACCACGACTCCGACGCCTCAGCCGTAGGAGGTACCCTCATGTCCTGGACCCGCTCTTCCTCGTCTTCAAACGGCCAACAAGCCCCTGTGACTGTACTGCTGGCCGGGGCTGTGGAGAAAACCACAGCATGGTACGCCGCGTTGCAAGGCGACGCGCGCTTTCGGGTGGTCAGTTTCGCGACGGATGCCCAGGATTTGCAGGTCAAATTGGCCTCAGGCCCCGAAGTGGTACTACTGGATGTCACCATCTATCCTGGCCCGGATGACCTGCGTCAAGCGCTGACCGCGATGAGCGCTGCCGTCTATCTGGTTTTTCCCCCAGACATTGCTAACGAGGTGGTCGAGGAGTTCCGTCAGATTCCGGCCGTCAAGGCGGCTTTCCGGGGCGATGTGAACCTGGTGGAGTTGGCCGGACGCATGTATGCTGACGCTCTGGCTTTACGCCGTCAAGCTCCGGCTGCTGCGCCCCTATGGACGGGCGGCGGCCCTGGACGGGGCAGCGTTACCGGATTACGCATTGTGGCAGTCTGGAACCGTTGCGGTGGGGCAGGGCGTTCGACCCTGGCTGCAGCCCTGGCTCTGGCCGCGGCTCGTAAGGGGCTCAAGAGCCTATTGGTGGGCCTGGGTGCCCCCGATGTACTTCCCTTGCATCTTGGCTTGGAGCCAGAGCCCAACATCGAAACCTGGATTCAGAACCCCACCCAGGACGGGCTTCAGGCAGCCTTGCAAAAGGTGGGTGATTTGGATGTGCTGGCGGGGTTTCGGGATGTACTGGCCGAGGCCAAGGCCGCCAACCTGCCTAAAGACCACAAATCGGCTATACCCGCATTAGCAACTACAGCGGCCTATATGGGCTATGCGGCCATCCTTTTGGATACGCCCGTGGGAGGTGTGGCACCACAGGCCATTGCCGCAGCAAACACACTGATGCTGGTGGCCCGGCCTACCCTGGCCGATGCCTGGGCCTCGGTCGAGGCCTATCGCACCGTGGTGCAGCGGGCCGCAGGTCAGCATCGCATTCCACCGGGCAACGTGGTCGTGGTGCTCAATCAGCGGGTGGGCGGCCAACTAACCACGGACGAGTGGCATCAGGCCGCGGATACTGCGGCCCGAAACCTGGGGATGCCCGGTTTCCCGCCAGTGGCTACGGTCATTCCGTATGTGGCCGAGGTGCCCCTGGCGCAAGACCAGGGGCGGGCGGCCCTGGATGCTTCGGACGAATTCGCCCGCCCGGTGCTTCATCTGGCCGATATGCTCTTCGGCGGCGAACGCACAGGTAAGAAACCCGAAGGCAAGGTTTGGAAGTTCGGTTTCATCAAGGTGCGTAAGGGGTAGCCTATGGGTTGGGATGAAGTCGTTCAAACGTTCCCCCTGGAAAAACAGGATGAGGTCATCCAGAAGGCCGTGGATGCCCTGAGCAACCTGGGCCTGGAGGAGTTGCGCGACCGGCCGCGATTACAGGCCCGCGCCGTGGCCACAGTGCAATCCATCTTGGCCCGTCGCGGATGGAGTGCATCCATGGATTTGGTGCAGGCCATGGCCGAGGCCGCAGCATCTCGCCTGAGCGGACTGGGTGTCATTGAGGCGTATCTCCGTCCCGGTGAAATCTCAGAAATCACCATCACCCCCTATGGCCAACTGTGGGTACTGCGCAAGGGCGAACCCGATTTCACCCTGGTCGAGGAACGCCTGGACCTGGAGCAGACCTGGCGTATCGTGGATGCACTCTTGGCTCCGCTGGGCCGGGCTGTTTCTGAAGCCAATCCCAGTGTGGATGGTGGGTTGCCCCGCTCTGACAACCTGCCCGGCGGGGCACGAATCAAGGTGCTCCATCCCGTCATTGCACCGGGATTGGGTTATCCCAGCGTCAATATCCGCCTGTACGAACCCAAACCCGTACCACCGGAGCAACTCGTGGCCTGGGGCGTGGCGCCGGAGGCCGTCATCTACGGCCTGGTGGATGCCGTGTCGCGCGGCCTGCGAGTGCTGGTCATCGGCGGCACGGCCACAGGCAAGACCACTGTGTTGTCGGCCATCGCCAACGGTATCCCCAAGACCAAGCGGGTGGTGAAAATCGAGGACCCAGAGGAAATCTGGCTCGACCATCCGCACGTGGTCACCATCCAGGCTCGCCCGTCTCCCCCTGGCTCTGATGTGCCGCCCTACACCCTGGCGGACGGAGTGGACGACGCAATGCGCATGTCGCCTAAGTGGCTCATCGTTGGCGAAATCCGCACAGGCGACGCGGCCCTGGCCCTGTTCCGTGCTCAGATGAGCGACCATCCGGGCCTTTCGACATTCCACGCCGAGGGGCCAAAGGAGGCGGTACATCGTATGGCCGTCATCATGTTCACCGACCGGGGCGTGCGTTTTGAAGCGGCCAAGTCCATGTTCGCCCAGGCCATTGACCTGGTGGTGCAGGTGGGTTGGATGGATGACGAAGAGGGACGACGGCGCAAGATCGTGGGCGTGTGGGAGGTGGCTTCGCGCAAACTCTCCGGCGGCGAGGTCAAGTTTCGGCGCCTCTACACACCCGGCGATGTGGCCTTGGCCGAGATCACCGCGGAAAGGACGGTAGCATGAGCGGAAAGATAAACGCCACCCTGTATACCCTGCGCCCTCTGTTGATTGCCCTGCCGTTGACATATCTGGTCTATAGGCTGGCAGGGTGGTTCTTGCGAAAGGTGGGTAAACCGGCCCAAAGGCGCATCGAAGCCTTCGTGGGCCAAGACGCAACCGAGTCGGTTGTCTTTGGCTCCAAGGCCCATCGGGTGCGCACAGCCTTTGCCGAACTCGGCCTCTCCGTGGCGGGTTGGGAAGGAATGGCGGTTTGGCTGGGACGATTGACCGGGGGCTTGGCCGCTGTGATGTTGCTCTGGATGTTGGGCCTTCCATCGCTGGCCGCGGCTCTGGGTTTCCCTGCCGGAGCGGTGGCTTTTGACGCCTGGCTGGATGAGCGATGGCGCAAGATGCGTCTTCAGGTGGAGGAGGAAATCCCGGCCCTCCTGGTGCGTCTGGCCGCTGCGGTGAAAGTCACCGAGAACGTGCCCTTGGTGCTTAGTGAGGTGGCTGAAACCCTGTCTCCTAAAGGTCCCCTGCGCCGCTGGTTGCTGCGGTTGCTGAAGAACATGCAGACCCAAGGGCCTACAGTGGCTTTGCAACAAGCCCGCGAAGAAGCGCAAATCCTCTCCCCTTCGCTCCTGGTCGTGGTGGCTCTCTTGGAACGGTTTGTGGAGACGGGAGGACAGGGGTTCGTCGAGGCATTCGATGCCGCGGCCGCCAACCTGAGCGACGTGCTTGACGCGCGGGTTAACGCTCGCAACAAGGGCGCCAGCGCCCAGGGCACAGTCTTCATCATTGCGGGCGTGACGCTGCTGATGATGGTAAGTATGCTGCACAGCGGGCTGACTATGGGGACCGGGATTCAGGCGTTGTTTGGTGTGGTGATTCTGTGGATGACCGTGGGAATGATGGTCGTGCGACGCATGATCCAGGAGGCGATTTGATGTTGACTCTACCTGCTGTTTATCGTTCGCTGTTGGTACTGGTGTTGGCCGCTCTAATGGCCTACCTGACCTGGCGCGGTCTGCGGGGGATCCGCTTGGAGCGCACGACCACCCGAAGATTGGGCGAATTTGCCGCCACCGAACGGCGCTCCGCCACGGAAAAACTCGGCGGTACGCTTCTCGATCGCTTGGGGCTGTCCGGTCGGGCACTGCGGTTGCGTTACCGCTGGGCGCGCTTGGGGGGCTACTACAAAGACCAATCTCTGGAGGGATTGCTCGGACGGTCGTTGGGCGCATTGGCCCTGGCCGTATTGGCCATGTTTTTGCTACATCCACCGCCGGTGGTGTTGTTCTCGATGCTCTTCTTGGTCGTGTGGCCGCTAATGCAGTTGAGCACCCGGGCGCAAGAGGTGCAGTCCGCGGTGCGGCGCAGTTTGCCCGAAGTGGCCGCGCTTTTGGCTGCGGAACTGAGCGCCGGGGCCTCGCCGGAGAAGGCGTTGCAGCGGGTGGCTATGCTGCCGTTCCCTGTGAGCGACATTTTGCACGAGGCCATTGAGGAAGCCCGACGCCAGGGGCGAGTGTTGTTCTCTCGACCACCACACACTGGGGTGCTGAAGGAGGTACTCAGCTCCTGGAATTTTGACCCCCTGACGGCTTTTGCCAGTCAGATTGACCTGGCCGCGGCCAAGGGTGTGGACATGGCCAAACAGATGAGCGCCGTGGCGCAGGGATTAGCCCGCGAGTACCGCGCCGAGGTGACCCGTGCCGCCGAGACCGTAGAGAACCGGTTGCTGGTCCCCATGACCATCTTCTTCTTCCTCCCCATGCTGTTGGTCGTCATGGGGCCGCTACTGATGAACATGGGCGCAATGTTCGGAGGAAAGTAGCAGGATGCGTTGGTTGGACCTCGCAGGCGCTGTAGTTTTGGCGCTCTGGGGTGGGGTAGTCCTTGGTGGCGGTAGCCCCCTGGCCTGGCTGGTAGCGCTTCAATGTGCTCTGGCGGGGGTGCTCATTCTGCGCCATACCCATCCTCAGCGAGAAGCCCCCCTTTGGGCGCGCATTGTGGCTTGGATGGCCGTGCTCTTGCCGTTTGGTTTGCGCATCGAATCCAACCCGTGGTGGAGCCTGGCGCTAAGTAGCATCGGCCTGGCCGTGAGCCTGTGGGCTATGGTCAGTCTGGGGACGGCCTTCGGTATCGCGCCGGCGGACCGGGGCCTGGTGCTCCGGGGGCCGTACCGTTGGATGCGGCATCCGATGTACGCGGGCGAGGCCCTGTCCTGGCTCGCGGTTGTCCTCGCCAATCCCTACGGGCATAACTGGGCCCTGGTGGGCGTGTTACTGGCAGTTCTCGGCCTGCGGGTGTGGTGGGAAGAGCGAATCATCACGGGCTACGCTACCTACCGCGCCCAAGCCCCCTGGCGTTTTATTCCAGGAGTGTGGTAATCATGCGGGGTGCTGCGCTAAAGAAACGCCTGGCAGTTGGTTCTCTGGTCGCCGTTGTTCTCTGGATGCTTTTGGCCGGGATGAGCCCCCGTACCCCGTTGGCGTCCCCTCGCGGCTATGCCAATGGGGGCCTGAGTTGCACCGAATATGAGGACCCGGTGGATCCGGCGGCCATGAACAGGGGCGCAGGTTCTCCTATTACTTGGGCGACTTTCACAACGCCCGCTCGCACCACTATCTGGCCCGAAATTAATCATCCTCCGCATGGCTACAATGCCCATGTGGCCTGGAGTATGAAATGCTCGGGCCAGCTACTCGTCCCCATCGCAGGCGTCTACACCTTCTACACCTCGCAGGACGATGGTCTGCGGGTATTCGTAGATGGTACCAAAATGCTCGACCGCTGGATCGTAGTGGGCAGCGGCCTGTATGATGCCAGCTTCACCATGACCCTGAGCCAGGGTCACCACAGTTTTTATATCGAGTTCGCCCAGGGCCTCGGCCCGGACCACATCATCATCGAATGGGAAGGCCCCGGCTTTAGTCGCGAAATCATTACCGCGGCCCCTGTGGCCACACCCACTTTTACCCCCACGCCTACACCCACTTTTACACCGACCCCAACCCCAACCCCAACCCCTACGCCTCTGCCACCCTCAGTCGATATGGTCTTCGCCTGCGCGCAACCTGGGCAGAACGGCTGGTGTCGTGGCGGAGCCGAACTGACCTGGAACGCGGTGGTACCCGGCGGGGGGACGGTCTCCGGCGACTGGGGGGACGGTACCACGTTCTCCCAGGTATGCAGCGGGAGTTGCAGTAACTCCTATACCCCCGGAGACGGTACAGGGACGGCGCAGGTCACCGCATCAGCGGCCGGGGGAACCGCGTCGGATAGCGCGTTCTGGGCCGTGGACACAACCGCGCCCACCGCTAACCCCACGGTGAGCGGCACGGTGGGGCAAAACGGCTGGTATGTGTCCCGGGCCACCATCTCGGCCAACGCCGTGGACACCACCTCCGGCGTGGCCTCGGTAGCATATCAGGTGGACGGCGGGGCGTGGCAGAACGGGACCAGTGTAACGCTGGGGGATGGCGTCCACACGGTGCAATTTCGAGTCACGGACAATGCCGGGAACACGACGACCACCCCCGCGCAAACGGTGAAAGTGGACACGAGTCCGCCGACACTCAACCCGTCGGTGCCCGCGCCCGATGGTCAGAACGGCTGGTTCGTGACAGAGCCACAGGTAGACGCAAGCGGGAGTGACGCGACGTCGGGCTTGGCCTCGGTACAATGCCGGGTGGACAGCGGCGCGTGGCAGGCCCCACCCGTGAGCGTGACGGGCGACGGGACACACATGGTCGAATGCCGGGCCCAGGACAATGCTGGTAACTCATCTTTTTGGTCAGATACGGTGGCGGTAGACACAACCGCACCGGTGAGCGCGTTCCATACCCCCACGGAAGGGGAAACCGTCTGGGGTGTGGTAACGCTACAAGGTGAGAGCGATGATCCGACCAGTGGCTTGGCATCCGTGGAAGTCTCCACGGATGGCGGGACGACCTGGCAAGCGGCGTTGTTAATGTCGGGCACCTCGCAATGGACGGCCACGTGGGACACCCGTTCCCTCCCCGACGGCCCTTATACCCTCATGGCGCGGGCTCAGGACAACGCCGGCAATCAGGAACGCACAGCGGTTGTGCATGTTATCGTGGCCAATGCGCCTCCTGAAGCGGCTCTCAGGCCCAATGAATGGGTGTTCTGGCAAAAGGCCCTGGTTCGTGTCCAAGCCAATCCGTATGTTCCTATCAAGCGGGTACGGATTACCATCACTGACACCTACAAAGCCGGTCGTGTGAGGGTTTGGGAGTACCCGGGTGAAATTCTAGGGGAAGAGACGTTCATCATCCAATGGGACGCCCGTTGGTACTCCGAAAACGGCCCGGCAGCTTTTACTGGAGAGTATCCGGTCAAAATCGAAGTGTGGGACATCTACGGCCGAAAGGCGATGACCACGGGAACGGTGGTGGTGCCTCCACAACCCGCGGCCACCTTTCCCCCTACGGTCACACCTACTTTTACACCCACACCTACTCTGACATCTACCCCAACCCTGTCACTCTCGCATCCTAATCCTACAGCAACGCTGATTCCGCCAACACCTGTCCCAACATCGATGCCCGTACCTATGCCTACGGCAACATTCCAACCTGAGCAAACTGAGCCACCAAAATCATATCCAGCCGTGGTTTGGTTGCTTGGTGCTGTGGGATTTTTAGGATTGGTCTTTACCCTTGACCCTCGTCCCAAAGCTATAAAGGCTTTACGGCAAACTCTATCCCGATATTTGGAGGTCAGGTACCATGATTGACTTCTGGGCCATGCTGCTGTTTCTGGCTGTGGTGGCGTTGGCGTTCTTCCTGGCGCTCTATAACTACCGCCAGGCTCGCGAGATTCGCGGGTTGCGCCAATTGGTAGAACGGGCTGTGGTGCTACAGGAGCGGGTGCAACGGGAAAACAAGGCCAGGGAAATCACCTTCAACTCTCAAGAAGCCCTGGAATGGTTGTCCCGTGTACTCGTTGGGAGGCCGCTGACCGAAGTAGGGGAGGTATATCCCGACTTACGGGCCGTGGAAGTGCGCGGGCCCGAGGGCCGTGCGTTGGTCACGGCCACGCCCCCGGACGTCCTGCGACGCACATTTCGGGCTGCGAAGGGGAAAGGGGTAGCCAGGCGTTTGGCCGACTTTACCCGGAATCCTTTTCTAAAGCCCTTCCAAGTACACGAAGCCGGGCAAGGTGAGGGCCTGGAATGGTTCGATATCGAAGCATCTGCTGTGGGGAGGGCTCTGGGCGTGGAATGGGGTAAACCGGCTCGACTGTGGGCCCTGGTGAGCAAGAAATGAGCAGGCACTCTTGACGGAACAGGCGCCCTTTGTTATATTTGAGAACGAAAGGCGTACTCCAAGGGTGGAGTGCGCCTTTTTCCATTCCCCTTTTTCGGAGGTTCACCATGCGACAGTATTTGCCTCGTTTTCGTGGAGCGAACATGGCTGAATATGCCATCGTGATCGCAGCGATTGTTTTGGTAGGGTGGGCAGCTACCAAGTTTTTGGGCGTCAACATCAGCTCGTTTATTCAGGGCGTGGCCGGGAGCTTCTGAAATGCGCCGCTGGCGTCGTCGTCCCCGTTGGCGTGGCCAGGCGATGGCCGAGACGGCCATCACCGTCCCCGTGGTGATGCTGCTGGCCGTGTTCGTGGTCAATGGTGCTATGGCCGGATTCGCAGCGGTGAATGCCGCGAACGCGGCCAACTACGGCGCACGCGTAGGGTCGGTCACTCAGCAGGGTGCAGCGGGAGCAGCCGTAGCTGCCGCCTATCAAGCTGTAGCCAATGCCCCTCTGGGCGAATATGAGGTCTCTGCTTACGGTGGCGGGCCTCCCGGAAGTCAAGTTGTGGTCGTGGTGCAATGGCGGGTACCCAACTTGCTGACTCCCGTCTTGGGGTTTTTCGGAGGCGGAGACTTGGAATTTTCAGGGCAAGCGATGGCGACATTTCGACAGGAAGGCTGGTAATGCGGCGCATTGGTTTTCGTCGATGGCGCCCCCACGGTTATGCTATGGGGTTTTATGCCGTCTTTATCGCAACGGTAGCGATGCCGCTCCTGGTTTTGAGCGTGGACCTGGTTCGGCTCCTGGCCGTGCGCACCCGACTGCAAACTGCGGCAGACGCGGCCTGCCAAAGTGCAGTGGCCGCCGTGACAGCCCCCGTCTTTCAGGGAAGCAAACAGGTTGTGCTTTCACCATCCGCAGCCCTGGCGAATGCCTATCGAGAGTTCTACGATACGGCACGAGATGCCGGGTTGGTTGGATATCATCCATCGGTGCAAATCGGTTTTATCGGTCCAGCCACGGCTGTTTGCCAAGCAACGGCTTCATTGGACACGTTGGTGCCTGGAGCACCCCCTATGGGAGTCACGGTGCTTACGGTGTCCATGGCGCGAGATGAGTTGAGTCCTTGATGCCGCGCGAAAGACGACCGACGGCCATCCGCGCGGGGCCGTCGGTCACTTAGGCCGAGCCTCTCTTCTATCTCACTGAAGGGAGGTCGCCATGAAGACCTTTCGCGCGGCAGCGCTGATGACCTTGGTTGAGGTCACCATAGGACTGGCGGTGATACAGCATCTCAAGCGTTTGGTGCTGTATTGGGCGTGGAGCCTGGCACAGCCATTCCGCTGGCCATAACGTCCAAGGCGCTTGGGGGCACTTTGTCCCCAACGCCTGTCACCGCCATAATCAGGCAGCGAGACGAATGATGGAGATCGAGCTGGATCTAAATAGTGGCGTAGGTTGGTTCAGCGGGGTGATTGCCCTGCTGTTTCTAATGGTGATTTGGGGCTGGGTGGGATACCACGTGACGCCCGAAAATGGTGGTGTACTCACCTGGTCGAAATGGCAAGTCTTTTTGGCGCGTCGAGATTTTCAGCGGGAGGCCCGTTTACTCCAAGAAGAGGCCGAACAATTAGCCGCCTTACTGCAAACGCAAAGGCGTGATCCCGTTCAGGCCCAACTGCTGGTCAGCCGTCTGCAGCAGCGCTTGAGGGAGGTGCAAAGTCCGGCCTTGGCCACACCTAAAAGCCATTTGTTAGAGGCGGCTCAAGCTGTTTTGGATTGGTCTCAGGGTGTAGGTGATTATGGAACTGCAGTACAAGCGCTTCACACCTTCACCAGTGCGATGGATGCGTTGAATGAGCCTTGAGCATGTGCGGGAAAAAGCTCTTCAGGACTTGCTCGATGCCGAACGGGTCTTGCGCCAGCAGGCAGAAAAGCAGAACCGCGCCTTGCGGGATGTGCTCTACTCCCTGGCCCAACGACTGGCCGGTGACCAGGTAGAGCGCATCCGACGAGGCGACCCTGCGGCTTTTCGAACGTGGACACCGGAGCAATGGCGGCGGTTCTTCGCCGGATTGCCTTTGAACCTTGACAACCGGAGTGGCTGGTATCGAGGTAACGGCTCCAAGGGGCTTTCCGAAGCCTTGGAACAAGCCCGGCGAGAGAACGAACGGTTGCAGCGGCAACTGCAAGACTTGGAAGCACGTTTGCGGCAGATGGAAGAGGAAATCGAAGCAGCCCGGGCTGAGCCGGAAAAGGGAAGCGAGGCTCTCTCTGACGAACCGCCTCAGAAGTATGAGGAATGGCTTCAAGCGTTGCACAAGATACGGCGTCAGCCGCCGCGCATTCCGGCCAGAGTGCGCCAGGCGTTCGCCCGAAGCCCCATCGCTCGTACCCGCCAGGTCATGGCACTGTACCTGGTGGCCGTCCATGGATTGGCGCTGAGACTGGAGGTGGATTATCTGGTGGCAATGGCAGAGGGCGTCAAAGCGCGCAGTGGCGCTGTACGGCGCCGGGTTGAGGAGATGGTCGAGCGAGGGCTTTTGTTGCTGGACAAACTTCCTTTGGAGCAACGCCGTTTCGTGGTTTTGCGCTTGAGTGACGAGGGACGTCGGGTAGCCGAGCAGATGTTTGGTAAACCGCCGGTGGAAAACGAATGGGAACGACTGTTGCGTCTGCACGAAGGGGCACGGTTTCCGCAGCATACTGCGGCCGTGTTAGTCACGGCGACTCAGGCGCGTATGCGCGGCTACCAGGCTAAGGTGTTGCCCCAAGCCGAAAGCCCCTCGCCGCCGGATTTGTTCATTGAAAAGGCCAGGGAGCGGCTTTTCGTGGAGGTGGAACTGGGGCGCAAGGAACGCCCCGCGAAGTGGGAGCACAACGCCGCCTTGAACGGCGGTACAGTGGCCTTGGTCGCTGGAACGGAGCAACGGCGCAGTATTCTGGTGGCCGACATCAAACGCCTGGGCCTTCCGGGAAAGGCTACGGACTTGGAATATCTTCTTAAAACACCTTTACCGGAGATAAAACCGGAACAGGCTTTTTGGATTGAGAAGTGGTGATCCTGAAGTCGGAACCTTGAAAAGCAAAGCCTTTGCGGCTTGGGAGCGGGCGGTCAGGCATCCTGGCCTGCCTCTCGTCCCCGACCGCGCCGGGGCAAGGTCACAAAGACCATGCCCCCGTGAGCGCGGCGCGGGGGCGAAGGAGGTACGGCCATGTATCTGGTGCTTGTATGGCGCAATGGAAACGGCGTGAGTGGCTTGCAGGCCTTCACGACCCATCCGTTGGATATCGTCCTTTTGGCATGGGAGGTTTCTCGGCTGCTGTGGACGGGTAAAAGGTTCCACGTTTTTCCCGTCCAACGAGCGCTGGATTTGCGGACGGAAATGGCGCTGTTTGACGCCTTCCATGCCATGTTGACCTGACCGTCTTCCGAAGGGGAGGCTCCCCGCCTCCCCTCTTCGCTCCGAGGCCGGGAAGGTGCAAGGTGTATTGCACGACGTGTTTTTTGACCGCTACGGGCCTTTTCGACAGGAGTTATCGGCCATAGCCCGGGCAATTGTGACGCACAAGGTCTCTTGTGCGACGCAACCTGGTCCTGGCCAACTAATGGTACTGGCACCTTACCAGTGAAATAGCGACGCGGCGCGCCCTTCCACCCCCATCCGCGCATGGGGCACGGATAACCCTTTCTATCCTGCCCCGTGGCGCGGTGCGGGGCAGGGAAGGAGGTCGTGATGAACCATGTCATGCGCAGGGTGCGAAAAGGGGAGCGGTTTTGGCTATACCGCCAGGGCCGCCGCCTTGGGCCCTCTTGGCAGGGTGTTCTAACCGCCGCTTACGCTGTGGTGGCTGAAGGGCATCCTGAACGAGGCTGGTTCCCTGCCATCTTGCTTTTTCAAGATGAACAGGGACGGCTTTGGGAGCACCGTAGCAAAGCCTGGCTGGATTTTCGCCATGAAGACACCAGCCGGCCCTGCATATGCCACATGGGATGGTGGATGGAGGTCGTAGTCCCTCTTGGAGCCATCCCCGTTCAACCGTTCAAAGCGTATCCATAGCCGCGTCGCCTCCTTAGGCACGGCCACCCGCCGTGCCCCCATCGAAAATGAGCGGGCAGTGACCCGTTTGGAACCTTGACAAAGTGACAACTCTGTTCAGCACCGGGGAGCCATAGACCGGGCTGGCACCACCAGCCTCTCCCCGTGCCACACCCACGGGGCGCTCTTATGCCACCAAGAGAGCCTGCCCCGTGGTGTGGACGGGGCAGGGAAAGGAGGTGCCTATGATTGCGAAGGTGTACAAGGTCCTCAGAGGAACGAAGGCCCTGGGCTTACGCCGGGGGATGTTCGTCCTCGTGATGAAGAACTGGGAGACTTTCCGACCCGGTGAAATATGGGTTGGGCGTGTCTCCAACCAGGGCTCTGTTTGGCGTTCAGGGCGTCGCTATCCTGCTCCCGTCTGGGTACAAGACGGTGACCCGGCTTGGGATTTTGAAGAGGTCCGCGGTGGGTGGGGCAACTATGCCTTCACTCACGGAGGCCATGTTTTCAAAGCGCGCTGCGGTTTGGCCCACAGCCTGAAAGCGCGAGGCTATCCCCGTCGGGTTCAGTACCAGGGCGCACTTCTTGAGGAAGCCTCTCCTGAAGAAGTGCAAAAAGTGATGGACGCCTTTGAACGCAATTAAAGGTCTATGGCTTCACGACACGGCTACCCGCCGTGTCGTTCTCCCCTGTGCTGAACAGAGGCATAGACCCACACCGCCCTGCGTTCAGGGGTGGCGGCGTCCGTCCGCCTCCCCCCTTGGCCGAGCCAAGGGGCATCTCAAGACATGATGCTCCTGGTGGCTGTGGCCAGGGGCGGGAGGTAGATATGAGCACCATCCAAATGCTCTTGGAGAGCGACCAGGAATTGCAGCAGGCGTATCGTCTGCTGCGCGAGCGATTGGCGGCTGTGTACGCCGCTAAACCCAGCATCCACGGCCCCGAAGATGTGGCCGAACTGTTGGCTGTAGAGATGGCCGCGCTGGAGCAGGAGCACCTGCGGGTCATCCTGCTCAACACCCGCAACCAGGTGCTGCGGGTGGTCGAAGTGGTGCGCGGGTCGGTCAACAGCGCGCAAGTGCGGATCGCGGAAATTTTCCGCGAAGCCGTGCGCGAAAACGCAGTGGGCCTCATCCTGGTGCACAACCACCCCAGCGGTGACCCCTCGCCCAGCCCCGACGACATCGCCCTCACCCGGCAGGTGGTCCAGGCGGGAGAGTTGCTGGACATCCGGGTGCTGGATCACATCATTGTCGGGGCAGGCGCATATGTCTCTCTTCGAGAGATGGGGGTGGTGGTGTTCTCGGACTGACGCCGCCTTGAGGAAGAGGCTACCCGCCTCTTCCTTTACCCCTGAGCGCAGGGTGGTCTCGACCAGCGGGTGAGGCCGTTCCCCCGTTGGTCGAGGCTACCCGCCTCTTGGCACCTTGACAATGGGGATGTCTTGCCTGGTCAGCCAACCACCTCCCTGGGAGGTGGTCGCCCCGCGCCGTACCCGCGGGAAACGGTATTTTCGCCGTTCCCGCGGTACGGGCGGGAACGGCCATCTATCACCCGGGAGGTGAATCATGGCCAACAAGTCGTTCGAGCAGATTTTGCAGGAACTGGCTGCGCCGTTTCCGAGCCTTGCGGTTCAATGGCGGCCTGGGGCAACGAATCAGGACAAGACGCGCGCCCAAGCCCTGGCCTATGTGGATTTGCGCCACTACATGGAACGCCTGGACGCGGTCGCCCCGGATTGGCAGTCTGAGGTGCAACCATTGGGCAACGGTCAGGTGTTGGTACGCCTGACGGTGGCCGGTGTAACCCGCACGGATGTGGGTGAGGCTGACCCTCAGGATGCCAATACCTTGACCAGTGCCTTTGCCCAGGCGTTCAAGCGGGCTTGCGCGCAATTTGGCCTTGGGCGGTATCTCTACCGCCTTCCCAAAGTTTGGGTCGCGTATGATCCCGACCGCCGCGTGCTGCTCGAAATCCCGCAACTTCCCGCCTGGGCGTTGCCGGAGGCAGAGCGCAAGGCGCGGCAGCAGCACGACCCTGCGCCCCAGCCGCAAACCCAAACCACGGCTCAAACCACGGCTCAGCAGTCCCGCTCCGCCCCGCCGCAAACCGCGCCAAAACGGGCCACTCAGGCTCAGCGCGGTGACGGCAATGGCGGTGACCGTAACCGTAAAGGAGGCGGCCCCGCCTCCGTGGTCCTCAAGTTCGGGAAGTATCGGGGGAAGACCTTGGGCGAGGTTTTGGAGCAAGACAAGGGATACTTGGAGTGGCTGGTCGCCAAATCCAACAATCAGTTCATCGTCGAGAAGGCTCGCCAGCTCCTCCAATCCCAAAACGGACAACTCCAAACCGCCCAACACCCCCCTGAGTCCGCTTTCGACGACGACATCCCCTTCTAAGGTGCCATGCTTTGGATGGGAGAGGCTACCCGCCTCTCCCTCCTTTGTCCGTACACGCGGGGGGCGACCTTCGCCCCCCGCGTATCTGAGCACTCCCGGCCTGCGGAACGCCCAGGGTTCTGTAAGCCGGGGATGCTCAGGCACTTTGACAGAGGAATACACACGGGCCGCTTCGCCTCTGGGTGAGGTGGCCCGACCCCGCGCACGCCGGGGACTTGCACCAAGCAAGCCCTCCCCGCGCGTGCGGCGGGGAAGGGCCATCTATCACCTGGGAGGTGAATCATGCAGCACGGACGCGGCTACATGGCCCAAGCCCTGGCCCGCCGCTACAAGCGAGCCATCCAAGGGCTGCTGAATGAGCAGTACTCCGTCATGCCCCTGCGCCCTGGATTATTCCAGGTGCGCAAAGCGAACGGAGAGGCCTACAAGGTCCGCATGGACTTGCTTCCGGTCTGCACCTGTGCAGATTGGGCCAAGCATGGTCACGGCCATGTTTGTAAGCACGTCCTCATGGTGGGGATGGCAACCGCAGAGGTGGCCTATGTGGGCTACCGCGCGAAAAAGCCGCCCCACGCCCGTGTGTTTGTAGTACGGGATGGACGGCCCCAGCCCCTCCGCCATGTGGTCCGACACTCTCCCACGGGCTTCGAGTGGGGCTATGGAGGAAGCGGGCCCGCAGACTTGGCCCTTTCTATCCTGGCGGATTATCTTGGAGACGAGGAAATCGCCGAGGATTTGAAGGGGCCGTTCAAGTCCGAGGTCGTATCCCGTCTTCCTCATGCGGGTTGGGTGCTGACAGAAAACGCTTTGCAAGCGTTTCTCCAGCGCCATTTGTCCATCCCTGTAGAAATCCCTCTTCCCTCTTATGCCTGAGCCCCTCGCGAAACAGCGTGGCTACCCGCCACGCTGTTTTTTTGTTGGAAGACATTTCAACTCAACAAAATTGGAGGAGGCTTGTCATGCTGGATGAGTTCTTCGCTGCCCACCGATATAGTCAAGCCACAATTGCCTCGTATTCGCGTTTGCTGACCTTGTTTCTTGCAGAAGTGGAGGTCGGTCCGTCCACTCCATCCGCCCAGGCATTAGCCCAGTGGCTGGACAAACCTTCGTGGGGACCTCAGCAACGCTGGGTAGCCTTCAACGCCGTGCGAGCGTATCTCAAATGGCGCTTTGGAAGTTACCATCCAGCCTTGCGGTTGCGTCTCAAACGGCCAACATCCCCTATGCAACGTGTACTTAGATTGGATGAGGCCCGGCGCATCTTGGAGCATTTCCCAACCACGCCCAAAGGTATCCGCGACAAGGCTATCTTTTCGCTCTTTCTGGACACGGGCTTACGCGTTTCAGAAATGTGCCGCGTAGATTTGGATCACCTGGACATGCGGGCGCGCGCCTTATGGGTCGTTGTCAAAGGGGGAAAATGGGGAAAGGCGGTCTTTAGTCACACCACAGCAGAGCGTTTAAGTAAATGGTTGGAAATTCGTCCCCGTTTCGCGGTTCCCTCTGTGCGCACAGTTTTTGTATCACTTAACGGCAAAACGAAGGGCCGGCCTCTTACGCGACACGGCTTACAACTCATTGTGAGACGCTGGGGAGAGGCGGTGGGGATTCGATTAAGCCCTCACGATTTGAGGCGTACTTTCGCTACGCTTGCTACGCGTGCAGGTGCACCTGAACGGATACTCATGGAGGCGGGGCGCTGGCAATCCACTGAGATGATAGCCCTTTACACGCGCTCTATTAGTGCAGAGGATTTTGAGCCTTACTTCCCTACACGTATGTTGGAGGATTAATAAGCATCAGGTGGTTGGGGGTTCAAGTCCCCTCGGCCACCCTAACGAAAACGAAAGCGAGCCCTCGCGTGGTCGAGGGCTCGCTGCTTTTGGGGAGCCAACGCCTATCCGGCCTCACTCGGGTTGGGCGGCCAGCGCCCGGCGCAGGCGTTCGGTCGCCTCGCGCGCCGAAAGTCCTTCCAGCACCACCACCTTGCCGCGGCGATACATGCCCGCCACGATTTCGATGTTGGCCTCGGGAATTTGCAACACGCGGCTTAGATAGGTGACCAACTCCTGATTGGTGTGCCAAGGGTTGTCGTCGCCCCGCAGGTCGATTTCGATCACGGCATCATTTTGGATCGCCTTGATGCGGGTTGCGGGGCTGCCAGGGTGGACATGG